>MKWU01000383.1_pt1 | contig 84427 bp, 69 predicted proteins | sample 809101 | NCBI WGS metagenome assembly MKWU01 (sample SAMN05860141, study PRJNA318959) | sponge metagenome | host: Aplysina aerophoba | place: Slovenia: Piran, Adriatic Sea, Gulf of Piran | collected 2013-05-07 | reverse complement strand
CCGGTTGTTTCAAAAGAATAAAAAACCGACGGAAATTCAGTTCCTCTTGAATTTTTGAAAATTTTGTGAAGGTTGGGGGACTAGGTCAGCCTTCGAGCTCGCATCTTCTGCGATGGAGTCCGGGCTTGGCTCCCGCCGCCACGGATATCATTGCCTGCTCGGCGCCGGGCCTCGCATCCTGGCGGTTCACCACCAGCGCGCCGTCGGCCTTGCGCAGATTCGTCGTGATTCGTTGCCAGCCCTGCATGCGGTTTCGGATCGAAGCCCAGCTCAAATTGACGCCCTGCGACTTCAGGCGCGTGCGGATTAGATGCACGGGATGGTACGCCAATGCCGCGATCAGGAGGTGGGAGGCGATTCGCCCGTCGAGCTAGTGAGGGCACCGAGAAATTAACTGAATCCGATCTTGCCGAATGGGTTACTCGAGACAGCATGGTCGGAACCGGCCTGCCCAAGCCGCCGGAATCGCAATGAATTTTCAGAGCGAAATCGAACATCCGAACGAATTTCGCCCGTCCGCGAGCGTCGAGGCGCGGCCGAACGGAGCTCGGCCGCCGGAGGAATACATCGCCTTCGACGCTCCATGGCATGCGCAGCTGTTCGCTATCACGGTTCACCTTAACGAAACCGGCCGATTTTCCTGGACGGAATGGACGAAGCAATTCGGCGAAGAATTGAAACGGTCGCGGTCGGCACGGCCGACCGACTCCAGCGAAGCATACTACGCGGCATGGCTCGCGGCTCTGGAGAAATTGCTGATGCGGTTGAATCTTTCCGCCCGGCACGAGCTGGACAGCCTTCGCGAATCCTGGGAGCGAGCGTACGTCGCCACGCCTCATGGCCAGCCCGTGACGCTGGACCGCGGCGCCGACTCGACGGAAACCGCACCTTGACGGTTTGGCGCCGGAACGCGCGCTCTCGGAGGAGGCCGCGACTTGGCGTCGAAACGGCTATCTCGCCGCTGCCTGCGCTCTAACCGCCGACGGCGCCGCGCCGAACTCTTCCATGTGCGCCCTCCATAAGTGCGCCGAATCGGCAAAGCCGGTCGCAATCGCGATTTCGGTTATCGGCATCTGCGACCCTGCCAGCAGCCTTCGAGCGACATCCAGCCTGATGCTTCTGTAGAAGCGCATCGTCGTCGTAGAAAGCTGCTCTCGAAACAGCCTGTTCAACTGGCGCGAACCTATGCCGGCCAGCCGTGCCAGATCGTTCAAGGCAAGCGGATCCGCTATATGATTTTCCATGGCCTCGACGGCGGAGACGATTGCGCGATTGGATACTCCGTAGCGCTCCGCCAGACCGGACCTTTGCGGATTTCCCGCGTGCCGGATGTCGGTGTGCAGGAACCAGTCGGAAACAAGCCGGGCGAATTCGGGCCCCTTTCTGCGAGAAATCAAATAGTGCATAAGGTCCATCGGAGCCGTGCCTCCCGCGCACGTTATCCTGTCGCGATCTATTACGTACAGGGCCTTGTCGATCAGCGCGTTCGGATAGATTTCCGAAAGCAGAGGAGCATGCTCCCAATGCACGGTCATGCGTCGGCCGTTCATCAATCCCGCGCGAGCCAAAACGACCGGGCCGCCCGAAACCCCGCCGATCGCCACTCCCCGCTGCGACAGCCGGCGCAGCCAGGCGAAAGTGCGATTGTCGTTAAAGCCGGTTGGGTCGCCGCCGGCAACGGCCAGCACTAGGTCGAAATCCAGCGACTGCCCGACCTCCGAGTCGGCTCGAATTTGGGCGCCGCCGGAACTCGCCGCGTACTCGCCAGCGGAAATGTTGCAGACATCGAACGGTTTATCGTCGCCAAGCAAATTCGCAGCTCGAAGCGGTTCGACGGCCGCGGCATACGACATCAAGGCGAATCCATCGATTAAAAGAAAGCCGATCCTGAAGGGCGAGGAATCCGAATTGAAAATGTCCATAAAATTCAATTTATCGTCTATTTGGTAAAATTCCAATTTGCTCCCGCCGGACATATTGAATCGGGAACGAGGAGCAATGCGGCGCATGCGCTATTCGGCTTGGACTATATTCAAGGAAGGCATTTCGGGAAACGGCGGCTGGAAGCCCATGTGGCGCGAGCCGGAACCGAAAGGCGAATACGACATCGTCGTGGTCGGAGCGGGCCACGGCATGGCGACGGGCTACTATCTGGCCAAGGAATTCGGCTGCAGGAGCGTCGCCGTGCTGGAGAAAGGCTGGCTCGGGTCCGGCAATATCGGGCGCAACACGACGATTGTCCGCTCCAACTACATGCTGCCCGAAAACCAGCCTTTCTACGAGCTGTCGCTCAAGCTCTGGGAGGGTCTGGAGCAGGAGCTGAATTTCAATGTCATGGTTTCCCAGCGCGGCATCATCAACCTGTGCCATTCCGACGCCCAGCGCGACGCGTTCGCTCGCCGGGGCAACGCAATGCGGCTTTCGGGAGCCGATGCCGAGCTTCTGGATCGGGACGGCGTGCGCCGCCTCTGCCCGTTCCTGAATTTCGACAATGCCCGGTTTCCGATTACCGGGGGGCTTTGGCAGAAGCGCGGCGGCACCGTTCGCCACGATGCCGTGGCCTGGGGCTATGCGCGAGCCGCCGACGGTCTCGGCGTGGACCTGGTGCAGAATTGCGAAGTCACGGGATTTCTGATTTCGAACGGAACCTGTGCCGGAGTCGAGACAACGCGGGGACTCATCAAGGCCAAGAAAGTGGGCGTCGCCGTCGCCGGATCGTCGGGGCGCGTCATGTCCCTGGCGGGAATGCGGCTGCCGATCGAAAGCCATGTTCTTCAGGCATTCGTTTCGGAAGGTCTGAAGCCGGCGCTTCCCGGCGTTCTGACCTTCGGCGCCGGCCATTTCTACGTCAGCCAATCGGACAAGGGCGGCTTGGTATTCGGCGGGGACATAGACGGATACAATTCCTATGCGCAGCGCGGCAACCTGCCGACGCTCGAAGATGTCTGCGAAGGCGGCATGGCGCTCATGCCAATGATCGGAAGGACGCGGCTGCTGAGAATGTGGGGCGGGCTGGTCGACATGTCGATGGACGGCTCTCCCTTTATCGACAGGACTCACGTCGAAGGGCTGTATTTCAACGGCGGCTGGAACTACGGCGGCTTCAAGGCGACCCCCGCCTCCGGCTACTGCTTCGCCCACTTGATTGCTCGAGACTCTCCGCATCCGGTCGCCGCGGGCATGCGGCTCGACCGGTTCCGGCAAGGCGCCGCGATCGATGAAAAAGGCGCCGGCGCACAGCCCAACCTGCATTGAAGGCCGCATTAGATGATTATCAGCCACCCTTTGCTCGGACCTCGCGACTCGGCCGAATTCGTGTATCTCGGCGACGCGTCGCTGATCGGGCGCCCCCATGCCTTCGACGACGATGCGATGGAGAAATTCTACGAGTACCAGTTTCTGAGGGATAATCCGGACGGCGTTCACAGGGAGCTCTGGTACCACGAGCAGGGCGACAGATCCTGGCTTGTGGTTACACGCGACACCGCTACGCACGACATCCTGAACGTCGAGCTGGCGCGCGACGTCGCCCGCCAATCGGGGCGCGGCCGTTGACTCAGCGCAACCGCATCGAAGGCGGACTCGTCGATAGAAGCACCACGCTTCGGTTTTCTTTCAACGGCAAGCGCATGGAAGGCCATCCCGGCGACACACTTGCCTCCGCAATGCTGGCGAACGGCCAGCATCTCATGGGGCGGTCATTCAAGTATCATCGACCGCGCGGCGTTTTAGCCGCGGGACCCGAGGAACCGAACGCGCTGGTCACACTTCGCGCCGGCGCGCTCGCCGAGCCGAATACGCGAGCGACCACGACGGAGCTATTCGACGGGCTCGAGGCCATGAGCCAGAATCATAGGCTGTCGCTTGAATTCGACTTGATGGCCGTGAACGACTTCCTGTCGCCATTTCTTTCGGCGGGGTTCTATTACAAGACTTTCATGTGGCCGAAGTCGTTCTGGGAGAAAGTCTACGAGCCGTTCATACGGTCATCGGCCGGACTCGGCGCTCTTTCCGGCGAACCGGATCCGGACTCCTACGACAAGGGATTCATTCACTGCGACATCCTGATTATCGGCGCGGGACCGGCGGGTCTGGCAGCCGCTCTAACGGCGGGCGAATCGGGTGCGTCCGTCGTTCTAGCCGACGAGGATTTTAAAATCGGCGGACGGCTCAATGCGGAAACTCACCTCGTCGACGATCAGCCCGGGGCGGATTGGGCGCATGCCGCCGCCGAAAGGCTCGAGGCGATGAACAACGTCCGCGTCATGACGCGCACGACAATTTACGGAGCCTTCGATCACGGGATTTTCGGCGCAATCGAGCGACGTACCGACCATTTGCCCGACTCCGGCGGCAAGCCCCGCCAGATACTTTGGCGCATCTATTCCAAACGATCGATACTTTGCGCTGGCGCGACGGAGCGGCCTATCGCGTTTCCGGACAACGACCGCCCTGGAATCATGCTAGCCGGAGCGGCAAGAGCCTACGCAAATCGTTTCGGCGCCGCGCCCGGAAATCGCGTCGCGGTGTTTACGTGCTGCGACGACGGGTGGCGCACGGCGTCCGATCTCGCCGCCAATGGCATCCGTGTTTCCGCCGTCGTCGATACTCGCGAAGGCGCGAGCGCCCCGAGCATACCGGGCGCGATTAGCAAGCTCGGAGATGCGATCGTCGCCACTAGGGGAAGAAAGCGGCTGACCAGCATCAAGCTGCGGAGCGGCGGCTGGATCGAGGTCGATTGCCTCGCCGTTTCGGGAGGCTGGAATCCGAACGTGCATTTGAGCTGCCACCTTCGCGGCCGACCGACGTGGCGCCCGGATATAGCAGCCTTCGTACCGGGCGGATCTATTCCTCCGAACATGCGCGTCGCAGGGGCCGCGAACGGCGATTTGAAACTGTCCGACGCGGTGTCCGGAGGCCGCGCGGCGGCGGCGGAGGCTTCCGGAGACTTGGGCTTCCGGCCGAGGCTCGAAGAAGAAATCAAGTCGTCGGACGAATTGGCTGGGATTGAAGAATGCTGGAGCGTTCGCAATGCTTCGGGAAGGGCCTGGGTGGACTTTCAAAACGACGTCACCGTCAAGGATATAGACGTGTCCGCCCGAGAGGGATTCCGATCTTCGGAAATGCTCAAGCGCTACACGACGGCGGGAATGGCGACGGACCAGGGGAAAACGGCGAATGTCGTGGCGCTTGCGCTGCTCGCGGAACGGACGGGCAAGTCGATCGCGGAGGCCGGAACGACAATTTATCGCCCGCCCTACACGCCGGTCGCGATCGGCGCTCTAGCGGGACGATCGCGAGGCAAGGATTTCCGCCCGGTTCGCCTGACTCCCAGCCATCGATGGGCAGCCTCCCAAGGCGCGGTCTTTATTGAAACCGGAAACTGGCTTCGGGCCCAGTGGTACCCGCGACCCGGCGAAACGCATTGGCGCCAGAGCGTCGACCGCGAAGTTCTGGCGACCCGCCGCTCGGTCGGCATCTGCGATGTGACTACGCTGGGCAAAATCGAAATATTCGGTCGCGACGCCGCCGAATTCCTGGACCGAGTCTACGCCAACGGGTTCAAGTCCCTGGCTATCGGGAAAATTCGATACGGCCTGATGCTGCGGGAGGAGGGAATCGTCTACGACGACGGCACGACAGCGCGCCTCGGCGAGCGGCACTACGTTATGACCACCACGACGGCCAATGCCGTTCTAGTCTATCGCAACCTGGAATTCGCGAGGCAGTGCCTCTGGCCCGACCTCGATGTCCACTTGATCTCGATTACCGACGGGTGGGCGCAGTTTTCCGTCGCGGGGCCGAACTCGCGCGATCTTCTGCGAAAGGTCGTCGAGCCGTCCTTCGATCTTTCCAACGAGAGCTTCCCGTTCATGGCGTGCGCCGAGACGACGGCATTTGGCGGCGTAACGTCCAGGCTCTTCAGAATTTCGTTTTCCGGCGAACTCGCCTACGAGATCGCGGTTCCGGCCAGATACGGCAACTCCATGATGGACAACCTGATTTCGGCCGGCAGGGAATTCGAGGCGACGCCGTACGGAACCGAGGCGCTCGGCGTCATGCGTGTCGAAAAAGGGCATTTCGCCGGCAACGAGCTCGACGGCAGGACGACCGCTCGCAATCTCGGACTCGGTCGAATGGTCTCCAAAAAGAAGGATTGCATCGGCGGCGTGCTCTCGGAGCGCCCGGCCTTGAATCGCGCCGATGCGGCGAAGCTGTCGGGATTCAAGCCGGTGGACAAGTCGGAAGCCTTGACCGCTGGAGCGCACTTCCTGTCCAAGGGCCAGGACGCGACCATGGACAACGACCAGGGGTGGATGTCGTCGGTCGCCTATTCGCCGACTTTCGGCCATTCGATCGGGCTGGGATTTATTATGAACGGCGGCGGGCGCAGAGGCGAAACGGTTCGAGCCGTCGACTTCGTCCGAGGGAAAGACGTGGAAGTTGAAATCGTTTCGCCTCACTTCTACGACCCGGAAGGGGAGCGGCAGCGTGGCTAAGCCCGTATTGACCCGGGAATCGTTTCTCGGCGGCTACAAGAGAACGTTTGAAAGCGCCGAGCTCGTTGAAGCGACCGGCTTGTCGCTCGTATTCGTCGCCGAGCCGCTAGGCGGTCGCAGCGAGCTCGAAAGAGCCCTGGCAGGCAAATTCGGGCTACGGCTCCCCGCCCCTGGCGCCTCCAGCCTTTCGGACGACGGAAAAGCCAGAATGATCTGGCTGGCGACCGGCCAGTTTCTTATCGTATTCGAATCCGGCGAATTTCCGGAGACGCGGCGGATAGCGGAAGAGCTGGGGGATTCGGCGCATGTCGGCGAACAGACCGACAACTGGGTTGGCTTGAGGCTATCCGGGGCCGCCGCCGAGGAAGCCCTTGAGCGAATCTGCCCCGTCAATATCGCGAAAGAGGCTTTTCCGGTGGGAGGCGTTGCCCGAACGGCAATGGAACATATGGGCGCGATCGCGATTCGGGAAGCGAACGACGGATTCCTGCTGCTGTCGTCGAGTTCGTCGGCGAAGTCATTTCTTCACGCCGTTCAAACTTCCCTGGAAAACATTCATTGAGGCGCGAGCGTCGCGGAACGGCCGCAGCAGGGCCGGAACGACGCCAGCCGAGCAGCTGCGCCGTCACTAGGCTAGGCCCGAGACAATCCCGCTACCTGGATCGTTCAGCTCGCGGCGTCGACGGCCCGCGCTGTCAGCACTTTTGTCAAATGCGCGCGATACGTGCTGGAACCGTGCAAATCTCTGATCATTTCATCCGCTGAAATCGAAAGATCGCTAATCGCGCCGGACGAGAAATCGGCTGACAGGGCCGCTTCGGCCTCGGCCCAGCGGAAGGCGCCGTTTTCCGAAGCTCCGGTTACGGCGACGCGCGCCTCCTGTCCGAATCGCGCAACGAAAACGCCGACCAGGGCGAACCTGGAGGCGGGCTGCTCGAACTTCTGGTAGTTCGCGGCATCCGGTATCGGAAACCGCACTTTCGTGATGAGTTCCCCTTCATACAGCGCGCTTTCGAACATGCCCTTGAAGTAGTCGTCCGCCGAAATTTTGCGGTTGTTCGTCGCGATCGTCGCGCCGGTCGCGAGGGCCGCCGCCGGATAGCAGGCGGACGGGTCGTTGTTGGCAAGGCTGCCGCCAACGGTTCCGCGGTTTCGAACCGCGGGGTCGCCGATATTTCCGGCAAGCCATGCGAGCGCGGGAAAACTATCCGCCGCCGCCGAAGCGACTTCGGCGTGGGTCGTCGCGCCGCCTACGACGACGCTATCGCCGGCATCGATATCAACGCCGCGCATCTCGTCAATTCCAGCGAGGATGACCAGAAGGGACGGGCTGGCGAGGCGATTCTTTAGCGAGGGAATGAGGGTTTGACCTCCTCCCAGCGCCTGCGCCCCCTCGGCTGCCAGCGCACTCGCAGCTTCGGAAACCGTTGTCGGGCGCGCGAATTCGAAATCATACATCGCAATTCTCCTTGTAGCTCGCGCTCCGGGTTGCAGCAAATCGAGATGCCGTCCCGGAGCACCGCAAAATCATCGGCTGATCGCCTCCCAGACCCTGTACGGGGTAAGCGGCATATCGATGTGGTCGACCTCGTAGCCGCCGCGCCGCAGCGCATCGACGACTGCGTTGACGATGGTCGGCGGCGACCCGATCGCGCCGGCTTCGCCGCAGCCCTTCACGCCCAGAGGATTGTGCGTGCATGGCGTCTGGCAGGAATGATCGACGATCAGGTCGGGTATATCGTCCGCCCTGGGCATGGCGTATTCCATATAGGAACCGGAAATTATCTGGCCGGTTTCGTCGTACACGGCATGCTCCAGAAGTGCTTGCCCCGCGCCCTGGGCGATCCCGCCGTGGACCTGGCCGTCAACGATCATGGGGTTGATTACGTTTCCGAAGTCGTCCGCCGCGGCGAACGCGACGATGTCGACCTTGCCGGTTTCCGCGTCGACTTCGACCTCGCAAGCGTAGGCCCCTGCCGGGAACGTAAAGTTCGCAGGATCGTAGAACGCCGTTTCCTCCAGCCCCGGCTCGAGCTCGTCCAGCGGGTAATTGTGCGGAACGTAGGCCGTAAGGCACACGTCGCCCCAGGCTACGGATTTGTCCGTGCCCGCCACGGTGAACTGTCCGTCCGCGAATTCGATATCGTCCGCCGACGATTCCATCAGGTGCGCCGCTATCTTCTTGGCCTTGGAAATAATTTTTTCCGTTGCTCTTACGAGAGCCGCGCCTCCGACGGCTATTGATCGCGATCCGTACGTTCCCATGCCCATTGGTGTATTCGCGGTGTCGCCGTGCACGATATTGATTTGATCCTCCGCGATTCCGAGCATGTCGGATACCACTTGCGGAAATGTCGTTTCGTGGCCTTGGCCGTGGGAATGGGACCCGGTCATGACAGTTACCGAGCCGGTCGCATTTACGCGAACCGTTGCGCTTTCGTACAATCCCGCCCGTGCGCCCAGCTGGCCGACAAGATTCGACGGCGCGATTCCGCAGGCCTCGATATAGCAGTTGACGCCCAGCCCCCGAAGCTTGCCGTTGCGCTTCGATTCCGCGGCCCTCGCGTCGAATCCCGCGATGTCGGCGATTTCCTCGAGCTTGTCCATCGTCGCCGCGTAGTCGCCGGTATCGTACTGAAGCGCGACAGGCGTCGTGTACGGAAACTGATCCTTCTCAATGAAGTTCTTCCTGCGCAGCTCGATCGGGTCCATCCCGATCTCCCGCGCCGCCTTGTCGATTACGCGTTCTAGCTGGAACGTAGCTTCGGGCCGCCCGGCGCCGCGGTACGCATCCACCGGGACGGTGTTCGTAAACACGGCCTTTACATTTACGTAGATCTGCGGCGTCTTGTAGTTCCCGGCCATCAATGTTCCGTGCAAATAGGTCGGCACGGCCGGCGCAAACGTCGAAAGATACGCTCCCATGTTTGCAAGAGTTTCGGTTCGGATGGCCAGGAAATTCCCTTCCGCGTCCAATCCCAATTCGATCTTGGTCACGTGGTCGCGCCCGTGCGCGTCGGAAATGAACGCCTCCGACCGGCTTGCCGTCCATTTTACAGGCCGCAACAATTGGCGCGATGCGAAAGTGCAAAACGCTTCTTCCGCGTAATGGTAGATTTTTGATCCGAATCCGCCTCCGACGTCGGGAGACACCACGCGCAGCTTGTGCTCGGGAATGGACAGGACGAATGCGCCCATGAGCAGCCTGATCACATGCGGATTCTGAGATGTCGTATAAAGAGTGGATACGTCCGTCGCCGCATCGTAGTCGCCTATCGCGACACGCGGCTCCATGGGGTTGGCGACGAGGCGATTGTTGGTAAGCTTCAGCGTAGTCACGTGATGAGCTGCCGCGAGCGCCTTGTCCACCGCTTCCCTGTTGTCCTCGACGAAGCCCCAGTCGAAGCATAGGTTCGTACCCGCGTCTTCATGCACGAGCGGGCCGCTCTCGAGCGCCGATTTCATGTCCACGACGGCCGGCATTTCGTCGTAGTCCACCAAGATCGCCTCCGCCGCGTCGCGCGCCTGCGCCGCGGTTTCCGCTACGACCGCCGCGATCGGGTCACCGACGTGGCGCACCTTGCCCTGCGCGAGAATCGGATGCGCAGGCTCTTTCATCGGCTCGCCGTTTCTGTCGGTAATCTGCCAGCCGCAAGGCAGCCCGCCGACGCCTTCGAAATCCGCGCCCGTAAATACGCGCAGCACTCCCGGCATCGCCGAAGCCTGGTCCGTTTCCACGGAGGCCAATTTGGCGTGGGCGGTATCCGACCGCAAAAAACATACGTAGGCCTGGCCGTGGATGTTGAGGTCGTCGGTGTAGCGACCGGCGCCGGTCAGGAACCTGACATCTTCGCGCCGCTTGGAACTTGCGCCGATTCCGTTGTCTTTGGGCATAATTCCCTCCTTGTATTATTCTTTCGCCCGCTTCGCTTCCGTTCCGCGAACGAAGTCGCGGAGCCGCGGAGCCCGCTAGCGGCCGATTGATTCCCTAGGCCGCGCCGGCGGAGGCTCGGCGCTCGGCCACCGAGCGAATTGCCTTGACGATATTGTGATAGCCCGTGCATCGGCAAAGATTGCCTTCAAGGTAGTCACGGATTTCGGCATCCGTCGGATTCGGATTCTCGTCGAGAAGGGCGGCTGCGGACATGACCATTCCCGGCGTGCAGAAACCGCACTGCAGAGCGTGGCTGTCCTGAAACGCCTGCTGAATATCGCCAAGCGACTCCTCGTCGGCCATTCCCTCGATCGTGGCAACCTCCATGCCGTCCGCCTCCCAGGCGAACATTGAGCAGGACTTGACGGCCTTGCCTCCGACATGGACGACGCAGGCACCGCACTGGCCGGTATCGCACCCGACATGCGTTCCCGTGCAGCGCAGATCTTCGCGCAGGAAATCTGACAGCAATTTCCGGCCTTCGACTTCGCCGGAGAACGCGCTGCCGTTAACGATCAAATTTACAGTCTCCATCGCACATCTCCATTGCTATTGCCGCTACATTGCACATCACGCGTGCCTACGACAAATAAAATATCCGATTCCATGCTACCAGTCCAATTCAACGACGAATTCGGCCGCGTCTCGCATAAGCTCGCCTGCCCCGCGCTCCCCGCGCAGCCCCGCAAGCGCTTCGAAAAACCGGCGGCCGAACAGAACCGGCGGGCCCATGCGGCCGCGCTCGCCTCCGAACCTGCAGATCTCGCGACCGTCTTCCGGGCTGAACGCCGCCGCCAGCCGATCGATCTGATCGGAATTCGCAATATCGCCATCGCCGCGCAGCAGAACGATTCCATCGGCGTTTTCCGAAATTCTCGCGATACCGGCGCTGATTGTCGAAGCCAGCCAGCCGTACGGTTCGGGAACCGCGAAGATTTCAACATCGTCGCCGGCCAAATCTCGAATCGAACCGTGAAGTCTCGTCGGAGCCGCGCAAATGATTCGCTCCACGCTCGAGCCCTTCGCCGCGACCAGCGCCGCATTGAGTTTTTTCGTCTCGCCAACGGACACAACAATCGCGTCGATTCGGGGACGGCTCGGCGAAATCGAGACCCTTCCCCGGGGCTGGGGCCGCGACGCGATCTCCTTCAGGAGCCCTCCGGCGCCCATCGATGCGATATCAATGTCCGCCGGCGGTATTCCGCAAGCGACCCGCTCCAAAACCCAGTCGGCGCCGTTCAATGCAGGCGACCTCGCGCATCCCGGCAGGCCGATAACGGGCCGTTTTCCGATCTCTCCCAGAAAAAGGAGATTCCCGGGGTCTACAGGCATGCCAAACCTGTGCAGCACGCCCCCCGCCGCCCTCAGGCCCTCGGGACCGACATCGGCCGGATCCGAAGTCGCCGACGCCGTAATGAGCAATTGAAATGATGCCTTGGACTTTCGCAGCGACTCTCCGATCGCGTCGGCATCGTGCGGAACGATTCGGAATTCGGAAAGTTCGATACCGAGCGCGTTTAGCCTTGCCTCGACCGCCAAACGGCTCTTGTTCGTCAATTTGGCCGGCTGGCCCGGAACTTCAGTCGCGATCAGGCCCGCCTCCGAGAACGCGACACGCCTGAGACGCATCGCTCCGCAGGCGTTCTCGGCCGCTTCAGCCACCAAATCGGCCGCGATGCCGTACGTGATGATCTTAACGGTTCCAACCAGCGACCGAGGGCCCAATCTAGCGCAGTCGGGAAGCGTAGCCAGCGTAATTGAATGATCTACGCCGTTAACGCGCAGCACGGCTCGGCTATCGAGTTCCAGCAGCCCCGCGGCATCGGCGTAAATGTTGACCCTGCCGGTAAATGGCGCCGATGCCGAGAATCCGGAGCCGTCGACGGCGATTCTTGCCGCGATCTGCGCGGCGGCATCGTTTTCGTGCAGGTCGCCCGATTCCAGTCGCGCGACAGTGACTTCGTCAATTCCGGCTTCCCGCATCGCCTGCACGTCGGACGAGCAAAGTTTCCGTCCCTTTCGAATTCTGCGGCCGTTCACCGACAGCGAATGCGCAAGAATCGCGCCTTCCGATTCCGGGAGTGGAACCCGCCCGAACTTCATGTGCGGGCAATGCCTTTCCGAAGTCGCTCGGTAATCTCCGCCATTATGGCGATTGCGATCTCGGCCGGCGAGCGAGCGCCTATGTCTGCGCCTATGGGCGCGTGCAAGCGCGACAGGTCCGGTTCGGATACGCCGACCGAACGCAGCCTTTCCAGCCGCTTTGCATGGGTTCGGGTTGAACCGAGGCAGCCCAGGTAAAAGGCGTCGCTTCGCAAGCCCGCGCTTATGGCGGGATCGTCGATCTTGGGATCGTGCGCCAGCGTTACGATCGCAGTTCGGCTGTCGGGCTTTTCCTCCGCGATCGCTTCGTCGGGCCAGAAATGGGTTATTCGCTCGCCGGGAAACCTGGATTCGGATCCGAACGCCTCTCTAGGGTCGATCAGAACCGGATCGTAGCCCGCCAATCGCGCCATTGGCAGAAGCGCCTGCGCGATATGCACGGCGCCAACAACGATCAGCCGGAGCGGAGGGTTGTGGATTCCCACAAACCAACCGTTCGTAAATCCGCTCGAATCGGCGCGAATGCGATCTCTGACCGCGCTATTTCCGGCAACCGCGCCCCCCGAAACAATCCGTCGTTCCCAATTTTCAATATCGACGAGCAAGGCCGCCGCTGTCTTGGAGCGGCGCGCATCCACGAGCCTGGCGAGGTCGGCCGCATCGAGGCCCGGCGAATCGCCCACTGGCTCCACCAGTACTTTAATTCGTCCGCCGCAAGCCAAGCCGACCGCGAACGCGTCCTCGTCGGCGACGCCGAATTCGAGAATTCTCGGCCGGCCGTCCTGGAGAGCCTCCAGCGCTTCGGCGACTACGGCGCCCTCCACGCAACCGCCGGACACGGATCCTTCAATCTCGCCTTGACCGCTAATTGCAAGCTGGCTGCCGGCCGGCCTCGGAGCCGACCCCCAAGTTTCCAGCACCGTTGCGAGCGCAGCTCCTTTTCCCGCATGGAGCCATTCCAAGGCGATTTCCGGAATCTGGTCTTTGCGCGACGCGCTCATCGGACTAATTTCGCGAATCCTTCCGCCCCATTCCCAATACGTATAACCCCGGCAAGGGAAATTCGCACGACAATTCCTTTCGCCGAGACTTAAGCGCGGCTTTATGACTAGCCGAGAAGATCAAGCAGCCTGCGCTTCTCCCCTTCGTCTCCCGAATTCGAAACCGCTTCCGCCAATTCGGCAAGAGAAGCGATATTGTGCGCCGAGCGGAAGCAGTCCACATTCGGCAGCAATGCCTTGACCCCGGCGGCCTTCGGAGCAAACCCCTCCCAGCGCAGGAGCGGATTAATCCACACTAGCCGCCTCGAGGATCTCCTCAGCCGACTCGCTTCCGCGGCAAGCATCTCCGGATCTCCGCTGTCGAGGCCGTCGGAAATTATAAGCATCACCGCGCCTTGGCCGGCAATGCGGCGATGCCAATCTCTATTGTACTCGCGCAGGCAATCGCCTAAGCGCGTTCCGCCCTCCCAATCCGTCGCCTGCTGCCCGGCCGCGAAAAGCGCCGCGTCCGGATCCTTTTGCATTAAATGCCGGGTTATGTTCGTCAGGCGCGTCCCTATAGTGAATACGTGCAATTTCGACCAGTTGGAACCTTTGCAGTTCGCTACCGCATGGAGGAAATGGAGTAAAATACGCGAATAGGCCGACATGCTGCCTGAAATGTCGCATAGCGCGACGAGGCTCGGAAACCTGGGGGTCGCGCTGCGACGACTCAGCTCCTTGACTTCCCCTCCGGCCTTTGAGGCGGCTCTCATGGTCGCTCGCCAATCCGGACTGGCTCCCCGCCTGTCGAGCCGTTTCCGCCGGGACATGGCCGGTTCCGCCGGCAGACTTAGCTTTCCAACGATTTTTCTGGCTTCGGCCTCCTCTTCGCCGGTCATTTGCTCGAAATCCATGGTCTTGAATTTTTCTTTGCTCGACACCGTCCATGCGAAGTCGAAGTCGATCTCCTTGCCCTCCTTAGCGGTATCCGGCGCGGCGACCTTCGATCGCGCATCGCCGAGCAGCGCTTCGGCGGCGCGGCGCGCGGCGGCAGCCGCCGCGCGCTTTTCAGCTTCGCCGCGAAGGGACGGCAGCAGCATGGACATCATGCGCTCAAGATATCTCGGGTCTCGCCAGAAGAGCTTGAAAACCTCCGTAAAAACCATGCGCTGCTCCGGTCGATTGACGAAGCAGGAATGAAGCGTCCAATAGAAATCGCTCCGGCTTTCGAATCCGGCCGCCCGCACCGCCTCTACCGCTCGTATCGCCCGCGCAGGATCGGCGGAAATTCCAGCTTTTCGCAGCGTGCGGGCGAAATGGACGATATTGTCGGCAAGCTTGCCGTCGTCCGGGATATCCAAGCTCGGCGATGTCGGCATTTTCAAAAAGAGTCAGCGCTCGCTAATTCCGGTTCGGCAAATGCTCGAATAGAAATTCCTCGAAATTCGAGCCGGCGAAGCCGAAACCTCCGAGTCTACTTGCCAATTTATCCGGGAATGCATCCTTCTATTCTTCCTACGCCCTGGACGGCGCCAGTTCGATCCCGCGACGCGCTTCCTCGAGCAATCGCTTCGCTTCGGAACCATGAAGCTTCTGAATATCGTCCTGATATTTTAGAATGGCTCCCAGCGTGTCGACGATAATGTCGGGAGAAAGCGCAAGAGCGTCGAGCACCAAAAGGCATTTCGCCCAGTCTATAGTCTCCGCAATTCCCGGTTTTTTGAAAAGGTCTTCACTTCGAAGCCGTTGCACGAAGGCAACTATTTCCTTGCTTAGCGCCGCGGAAGCCTCCGGCGCGCGCGCTTTGAGAATCGCAATTTCACTTTCAAAATCCGGATACCCCACCCAATGGTAGAGGCATCGCCGCTTGAGGGCGTCATGCACTTCCCGAGTTCGATTCGAAGTCAGCACGACTATTGGCGGCTCCGTCGCGCGCACCGTTCCGAGTTCGGGAATCGTTACCTGAAAGTCGCCGAGCGCTTCGAGAAGAAATGCTTCGAAGGGCTCGTCCGTTCGATCCAGTTCGTCGATCAAAAGAACCGGGGCGCCGCCGTCCTGCTTTTGCATCGCTTCCAGCAGCGGTCGGCGAATCAGGAATTCTTCGGAGAATAGCTCGGTCTTGAGCGCGTCCCGCCGAACCGAACCGCCGGCTTCGGCGGTGCGAATCGCCACCATCTGGGCCGGAAAATTCCATTCGTAGACTGCCGAGGCCGCGTCGAGCCCTTCGTAGCATTGCAGCCTAATCAGTCGGCGTCCGAGCGCCGCCGCCAGCGCCTTGGCGATTTCCGTTTTCCCAACTCCGGCTTCGCCCTCGAGAAATAGCGGAAGCCCCAGGCGCAGCGCGAGAAATGTCACCGTCGCCAAGGGCCTGTTGCACATGTAGTTCTGCTCCGCCAAAAGTCTTTGAACATCGCATATCGAAGCAATCGCGTTCGGCATCGTCTTTTCCCGGTCGGCACGGCCCGGTTGCATCACGGCTCGACCGTTTCGTCAAGTCGGAGTTGCCTGCGCGCGAATCGAAGTTGCACGGCGCAACCGACGAACTGACGAGCTCCGGGACATGCGGAAGGCGATCGATCTCCGCGGCCGAGCTCGGCGCGAGGTCGGAGGAATGCCGGAAGCGTCCGAAAAGGTGAAACGAATGATTTATGCGACTCCTCGCGCGATAAATCGGATGTAATTCAATTTAGCGGAATTGGACCGACGCGTAGTCCGCAAATGCTCCATCGCCGATCCGGCAAGTCGATGATCTCTTTCGTTCATTAATCTCTGAAGGCGGCTTCGAGGTCGAAAGTCGAAAGCGCCGGCGCGGGTCGGGCCATTGGTCCGTTTCACTCAGTTTTAGCATCGAGCGTCCCGGGAATGTTTTGCAAAGTCGCCGCCGCATGTCCCTTGCATCAAGAATAGCACGACGTTTTCGGCGCAGCGCATCGGCATGCGCAGCGCGCTTTCCCGGATAACTCCTCCAATGTGAGGGGAAATCACGATGCCGCTGCAGCACCCTGCTGCAGAGGACGCCCCGGGCGGTTCCGAGGCGAATGTGTCGAGGCCTGCGCGCTTGAGGCGTCCGGTATTTACCGCGTTAACCAGCGCGTCATTGTTGATAGCGCGCTTTCCAACGGCCAGGACTAGAGCCAAGACATGCTCCGCGACGGATACCGCGTTTCTCCAGGGGCGGCAAAGACGGGAATGCCGCGGCGCGTGGCCTCCGCCACGTCGATATCATCATAACCCGCCCCGTGATTGTCGATCACTTCAAGGTTCGGATTAGCGTCCAAGCAGGGGCGATCGATGATCCCGGTACGGACGATCTGTCCCGCAGGGCGGCGTTAGGCCAGGAGCGAGGTCAATTCGACCTGATTCGGACTCGGACTAGACTGAGCAATGGAGAATCCCGGTTCGGTTGAGCGGGCCGCGGCGGGAGGCAAAAGCGGCCAGCCGGTTACCAATGCCTTTCCAGGGGCCATCACGTCAACGATGTCTGGATGTCACGCTCTCGCCGGACTACGTAATCGCGCAGCGCATCACGGATGCCCTCGTCAAGCCTCGGCGGTTCTTCCTCGTAGCGCTCCAGCATCCTCCTGCACCAGTCTCGGCCACGCTCGCTGACCGATTTGCAACCGGCGGCGACCCAGCTTTCGTAGCGCTCGTTGTCCTGCACCTCGTCAAGGAAGGGCAAATGTTCGCGCGTATAGTCCTCGTCAAAGAAATGCCCGCCGGGGCCGACTTTAGCAAGATCGTTGAGCGCGGTATCGACATCATCAAAAGCGGCGCCGTTCAGGAGGGTTTGAAAGCCCAGTATCTGCTGCGCATCGGCGGCAAGCTTGCCCATTGAGATGCAAAGTGAGCCTTCGATCGTTCCGCCGCAATGCGTCAGCAGATTGCATCCTCCGAGGATTGCCGGATAAACTTTGAGTATGGAGTCGTAGCCTGCATAAAGATCGTCCTGTTTCGAGCCGGATTTGGCGCCGTTCGTCCGCCAGGGCACGCCATAGTAGCGAGCCATCTGGCCGAAGATGTACATAAAGAGCGATACCTCGGGCGAACCGAAGACCGGAGCGCCGCTTTTCATATAGACTCCCATCGGCGCCACGCCCATCACGGCGCGACAGCCGGGGCGGATGATCTGAGTAAAGGCTATGCCGGCCAGCACCTCGGCGATGATCTGGGCTGTGGTTGCCAAGGTGTGCACCGGCGTCGACGCTCCGTAGAGCACGAATGGCGACATCAGAAGCGCCTGGTTTTCGGCGGCATAGATGCGCGTGGCGTCGAGCTGTGACTTGTCCCATACCAACGGCGAGTTGCAGTTGAAGATCGCGGTCATCACCACCTCTTCATCCACAGTCCTTGGCCCGAAAACGATTCGGGCCATCTCGATGCAATCGCGCGCCTGGTAGTCCGATTGCGACGATCCCATGATTGGCTTGTCCGTGTTCAGAAAGCTCTGCTCGACCATATGGAGATGGCGGTGCGGAACGGCGACATCCATCGGTTCCAGCGTATAGCCGCCATTGTATTGCAGTGCCGGGTTCACCTGATGCAGCCGCATCAGCGTCGCCATGTCGGCTGCCGTGGCGCTGCGGCGCACGCCGTCAAGGTCAATCAGGTTCGGCGTGCCGTAGGCGGGGCCGAAAATCATGTTTCGCCCCCCGACGCGGACAGTGCGGTCGGGGTTGCGGCCGCGATAGTCGAACTCGCCGGGGATCGTGGCGATCAGCTTGCGGATCAATGCGCGAGGTATGTAGATGCGGTGTCCGTCCGCGTCGGCGCCGGCACCGGCCCAGATCGAAGCCGAAACGTCGTCGCGAAACTCGATCCCTATCGTTTCCAGAATTCGCATCGCGTAATCGTCGATTGCCTCCAGCCCGTCGACTTGCAATACGTCGTAGACGGGAATGTTCCGGATCGTGGCCGAGGGATACACCAGCGGCGCCTTGAGCCGCGACTTTCTTCGCCCGGCGGCGCCGCCGCTGCGACTCCGCCGCCTTACCGGGGCGGACTCCGTGTCTTGTTTCATTGGGAACCTCCTGACAGCGCAGTATCCGACCGCGGCTAGGTCCGCACAATGGCAAAAATACTTGCTCCGCCGCGAAACTTCAGATTACGCCGGCAGATGCAGGTGCTCTGAATCGCCGACCGGTTCCGACCCGGAGCTGAGTTCGGTTAGCAGCCAGTTATGGAATTTCGATACCGTTAGCGTAGGCGAGGCGCCTTCCGGCTGGCACAAGTAATAACCGTTTTGAGCCAGCGCCTCGGTATCGATGGCAGGCACCAGAACGCCGCTTTCCAGAAATTGCTGCATTAAGGGAACGCCGAGCAAACCGATGCCCTGCCCGTCAAGGACCGCTTGCACAAGGTTGATGTACGAGTCGTAGGAACTCATGCGGACCCGGTGGCCAAGCACCGAGCCCTTGTCGCGAAAGTAGTTGGTCCAGGTGGACGACGGGTCGAATGCGGATTCGAATTCAAGGAGAGGCGCTTTTGCGAGATCGTCAATCTTGTCGAACGGCCCGTACTTTCCATAAAATGCCTGGCTGCACAGCGGAAGTATCTGCTGTCGCTGCAGCAGCACGCTGGAAGCGCCCCGCCAATTCCCGGTTCCGTACCTAATCGCGATATCCACGTCGTACTGCACCAAATTGACAAGATCGTGGGATACTAGCAGCCGGAAATCGGCCATCGGGTCGATGCGCCGGTAGCGTCCGATGTTCGGCATAAGCCAATAGGTAGATACTCCCGAGGTCGTGGCGATCGTAATCAGACTGTCTTCCTTGGTGTTCTCCATCGATTCGATCTCTTCGACGATCGACTGAAACCCCTGGTGGACCGTGCGCGACAGCCGGCGCCCCGCGCGAGTCATCTTAATGCTGCTCTGACCTCGGAGAAACAGCTCGAAGCCCAGAAATTGCTCCAGCTGGCGCACCTGACGCGACACTGCGACGCGCGAAACGTTCAACTCCTTTGCGGCCTCGGTAAAACTTTGATTGCGCGCCGCGGCCTCGAACGCGAGCAGCGCCTTTAGCGGAGGAAGCTTCCGAAGACCCAGTGCCAACTTTCCATCCTGCCCTTTGTGCCATGCGCCTCGGCTCCGAGCGAGTAAATGGCGTAATGTCAGGTTACTCGGACGAAAATTTTTTTGCAATACCGCGCAACTCGGGATTGTCGTCGGACTATTCTTTGCAAGGAGCATAGGCAAAACAAGCCAAGCTTTGCGTTCCCAAATAAGCTGAGGATGCCGCGCATCGCGTTGTCCAGCACGAATAGCGCGCTTGCAATCGGCTTTCGGGGCAAGCTTGCCCCGATCGCCCGACAGCGGCCTTCGGCTCGCGGAATGACGCGGACGGTTGTAGAATATCGGATGCCGCGGGACGAGTTTCGTCGCGCTCCGCGACATGTCCGCGCGCAAGCGACACGGGAATGGCGACCGAGTCATCCTGTCAAATAAGCGCGATGCCGCCGTTGATCCCGGCACGCGCGGCGGCGACATTTTCGGGCGGAATTTGGAGAGAATTGCGACTGTTCGCCCTTGGCGCGCGTGCCTTTCGCATCAGCCCGCGCCGCTAAGTTGGGCAGGAGGCGAGTATCCGGCAGGACCGACGTCGAAGCTTCGATCCGCGGCGGACTCCCGCATGGCAGCAATCGCGAATCGAATTCAGCCAATCCGAAAACCGAAAGTATAAATTGGCCGCCGACGCGAAAGTTCAAGAACAGCGCCGTCTTTGCTACTGTTGCCGCTCTTGCGGCCAAGGAGGAGATTGTCCAGATCTCCTTCGCATTCGGGCTGCGGGGAATTCGGAAACGCGCATTGTCGTATGTTCGCAAGTGCTGCGGAGAAACCCGGTTCGGACAGCCGGATATTCAAGCGCGTCCCCGTTTCGGGGATATTCCGCCCGCGGGGATTGACACTCTTCGATCGACCGCGTCAATGTCCCTGCGACACGGCTAGGCGAACGATCTTCATCGCCGCCCCTAAACTTTGGAGGCGAAACGTCAGATTACTCGGAGGGTCAATTTTTTCACAATACCGCCCGGCATTGTATTGTGCCAGACTGTCCCGCGTAAGAAACTGCGAAGAACACCAATGGACGATCGATCGCCCGAAGCGAGTTCAATCGAATGCCGCAATCTTTGGAAGATATTCGGCCAGCGCGCAAGCGAGGTGCTCGCGGCGGCTCGCGGCGGCAAGGTCAGCAAGGACGAGGCGCTCAAGGAATTCGGCTGCGTCATTGGGGTGGCCGACGCCAGTTTCAGCGTACGAAAAGGCGAGATCTTTTGTATCATGGGATTATCGGGCTCGGGCAAGTCCACGATCCTGAGGCACGTCAATCGGTTGATCGAGCCCACCGCAGGATCCGTCCATGTCGACGGGCAGGACGTGATGAGTCTTTCCCGCAAGGAACTTCGCGCGCTGAGGGCCCGCAAGATCGGCATGGTGTTCCAGCACATGGCGCTATGGCCGCATAAGACGATCGCCGGCAACGTGGCCTTCGGGCTGGAAGTGCAGGGAGCCGAAAAAAAGGAATGCCGCGAAGCCGCCGAGGAGGCGCTTGAGAAGGTGGGGCTCCGCGGCTGGGGGCACCGGTATCCGGATGAATTGTCAGGAGGCATGCAGCAAAGGGTTGGCCTCGCCCGCGCACTTGCCGCCGATCCCGATATCCTGCTGATGGACGAGCCCTTTAGCGCGCTTGACCCGCTGATCCGCCGGGACTTGCAGGACGAATTCCTCGCGCTGTCCAGGAAGGCGCACAAGACAACGCTGTTCATTACCCACGATCTCGACGAGGCGATGCGCGTAGGGCACCGGATAGCGGTGATGAAAGACGGGCGCATCGACCAGATCGGCTCGCCCGAGGCCATCGTGCTGCGCCCCGAGACCGATTACGTAGCGCGGTTCGTCGGTTCCATCTCCACGCTAAAATACCTTTCCGCGTCGGAAATCGCGAGTGCCGGAAATGTCGACGCCGATGCCCCCGGCATCGGCCCGGACGCGACCCTGCCCGTGCTCATCAGGCAGCTCGCCAACGGCGCCGACCATTTGGCGGTCAAGGACGGCGATCGGCTGATCGGACGGATTGGCCAGCCCGAGATCCTGGCTGCCGTTGGACGCGACCTGGAGCGGAGGTGAGGCGATGGACCAGTTCCTCAATCCCTTCGACCACTTCAATGTGCCGTTCGGAGTCTGGGCCGAACGAGCGCTTGAATGGATCGTCGGCCACAGCCGCTCCACCCTGCTGGCCGCGAAAGTGCCCGTTCAGAGCTTTCTCGAATTCGTGCAAGGCAGCCTCGAAGCGATCCCGCCGCTCGTCGGGATCATCGCCATGGCGGTTATCGGCTATATTCTGGAAGGGTGGCGATTGGCGCTGACGGGCCTCGTTTGCCTGACGCTAATCGGTCTGATGGGCACCTGGCAATATGCGATGACGACTCTCTCCATTGTGATTGCCGCCGTCACAATCTGCGTGGTCTTCGGCTTGCCGATCGGCATACTGGCCGCGCGAAGCGACAGGTTTTTCCGAGTTCTGCGCCCCGTACTAGATCTGATGCAGACGATCCCTAGCTTCGTCTATCTAGTGCCGGTCGTAATGCTCTTTGGCATCGGCGACACGCCGGGCGTGATCGTAACCTGTTTTTTTGCCATCTCCCCGCTTATTCGATTGACCAATCTAGGAATCCGCGAGGTTCGCGAAGATCTTGTCGAGGCCGCCCGCGCTTTCGGAGCCAGCGAAGCGCGAACGCTTTTCGGCACGCAGCTTCCTTTGGCGCGCCCCTCCATACTCGCGGGGTTGAACCAGACCGTCTTGCTGTCACTGTCCATGGCCGTGGTGGCATCAATGATCTCTGTCGCGGGACTGGGCAGGATTGTGCTGGAGGGCATCGGCCGGCTCGATTTCGGGTCCGCCACCGTGGGAGGCCTCGGCATCGTGCTGACCGCGATCACCGTTGACCGCTACGTACAAGCGCTGGGCGCCGCGCGTTCGCGAACCAGAATGGGGGCTTGAGCCATGGACTGGCCTTCCGTCCTCGATCCGTTCGCGACCATCAATTTGCCTCTGGCGGACTGGGCCAATGACTGGATGCGCTGGCTTACTTCGAACTACCGCAGCGTATTCCAAGCGATCAAGGCGATTGTAAAACTGGCTCTGGACCTTGTCGAAGACGGGCTGCGCAACACGCCGCAGACGCTGCTCCTGGTCTTCTTCACCGCGTTCGCCTGGCAGATCGTGAACAGAGCGACCGCGATCCTGGTATTCTGCGCAATGGCGACAATCGGCATCATTGGCGCGTGGGATCCGGCGATGACAAGCCTTGCGGTGCTGGTCACCGCCGTTTCCATATCGACATTGGTAGGCCTGCCGCTGGGCATCCTGTGCTCTCGCGTCAACTGGGTCTGGGGCATCGTTCGCCCGGCACTGGATTTCATGCAAACGATCCCGTCCTTTACCTACCTCGTACCGGTTATCCTGCTTTTCGGCATCGGCAACGTGCCGGGCGTCATTGTCACCGCATTCTTCGCCACCCCGCCTCTCGTGCGGCTGACCAATCTCGGCCTGCGCGAAGTGCGCGCCGACCTGGTAGAGGCGGCGGATGCGTTCGGCGTCTCGCCTATGAAGCGACTCTGGTCAATCGAGCTTCCATTGGCGCGCCCGGTGATCATGGCGGGAATCAACCAGACCGTAATGCTGTCGCTGGCAATGAGCGTTATCGCCTCGATGATATCGGTTGCCGGGCTGGGGCGGCTGGTACTGGTGGGAATCAGCCAGCTCGATCTCGCCCGCGCTTCGGTCGGCGGCCTCGGAATTGTTTTACTGGCAATCGTATTCGACCGCGTTACACAAGGTTTCGGTTTCACCCGCCGTGATCGCGGTAACCTCGGGCTCTGGGAACACGGCCCGATCGGATGGCTGCGCGCAAGCTTCAAGCCGCATGGCCGATTCAAATCCTAATCCAACCAAGGAGGACGCAATGAAAACATTTGAAATCAAATTGGGGATCGCCGCGCTGGCGGGCAGCCTAGTGGCCAGCGCCGCCGTCGCCGACGAAATCACCGCGATCAGCACCGGGCGTACCGATCATCAGCTGATCTACGAGGTTATCGAGGAAGGCCTCGCCGCGCTTGGCTACGAGAACGGCGAGATGCTGACCGGCAACTACCCGGCCATTCATCTGTCCATCGGCCAGGGCGACGCGCATTACACGGCCGTGCATTGGAAACCGCTGCATAACGACTTCTACGCGAATTCCGGAGGCGACGACGCGCTGGTGCGCGCCGGTCCGATGTATACGAACGCAATGCAGGGCTATTTCATCGACGTCAAAACTGCAGAGGCCCACGGCATAACCTCTCTGGAGCAAATGAAAGACGACGCGATCAAGGCGCTCTTCGACAGCGACGGCGACGGCATGGCCAACCTGACCGGATGCAATCCAGGCTGGGGCTGCGAAAAAGTGATCGAGCACCATCTCGACGCCTACGAACTGCGCGACCACATCAACAATGACAAGGGCGAATACTTCGCCCTGATGGCCGACACGATCCAGCGCTACAAGGCCGGCCAGCCGATCTTCTATACGACATGGGCGCCGAACTGGATCATGGGCGTCTTGCAGGAAGGGCGCGACGTAGTTTGGCTGAACGCGCCATTCTCCTCGCTGCCCGGCGACCAGGGGAGCAATACCGAATGGCCGGACGGGCGCAACCCGGGCTTCGGGGTCAACGACAACTACGTTCTGGTCAACAAGGAGTTTGCGGAAGCCAATCCCAAGGCGATGGCGTTTTTCAACGGCTTGCGAATTTCGGTTCCGGACCTTAGCGCAATGATGCTGCGAATGAACGACGGCGAGAAAGAGCCGCACCAGCTCGAGCAGATTGCCAAGGACTGGATCGCGGACAACCAGGCCGACTGGGACGAATTGATCGCAGCGGCGATGGCCAGCGAATAATCCCGACGACTTGCGGCTCGCCCTTCGGGGCGGGCCTCGCTTCACTTTCGACGATCGGAGGCCACTCGAAATGGCGATTCTTTTCCATTGGGGCGACGCGATACTCGAGTATTGGCACAGAGCATTCGAGGCCGCCGGATGCGGGACCGACATTCGCACCTTCGATGCGCCGGGAAACCATGCCGATGTCGAATTCGCCGTCGTCTGGGCGCCGCCCGCCGGGGGGCTGAAGGCCTTTCCGAACCTAAAGTACATCTTCTCCATCGGCGCCGGAGTTACCCATATCACGCTTGATCCGGAATGGCCGTCCCAAGTGCCCATCGTTCGGCTTCAGGATCGGCATCTGGTACTGGATATGTCTTGCCATATCATACACTGGGTTCTCCATTTCCACCGGTTCTACGCCCGCTACGCGCGCCAGCAGGCGGCTAATCAGTGGCTGCGGCATCGCTATCCCGAGAATTCCGAGCGGCGCGTCTCGATCCTCGGACTCGGCCAGACCGGGCAGGATGCCTGCATTCGGCTTCGCGACCTGGAATTTCCGGTCACCGGCTGGGCGCGCACTCCCAAGTCGATCGAGGGCGTCCGCTGCCTCGCGGGCGACGCTGCGCTCGACGCCGTAGTCAGCGGGGCGGATATCCTGGTGAACCTGCTTCCGCTGACTGAATCCACGGCCAACATCCTGAACGCCTCGATATTCGACCGGATGCCCGAAGGAAGTTTCGTCATCAATTGCGGCCGCGGCTCCAGCATAAACGACTCCGACCTCCTGGCCGCGCTGGACAGCGGCCGCATCGAAGCCGCCGCGCTCGATGTCTTCCGAGAAGAACCTCTGCCGAAGGACAGCCCCTTCTGGCGTCATCCCGCCGTTTCGGTAACGCCCCACTCGGCGGCGCCGACGAATGAACGCTCGGCCGCGGAATTCATTGCCGCGCAGATCCGTCTTGGCATGGACGGCGGCACTCCCGCTCCCATCGTCGACTTGGAGCGCGGATACTGAACCTGTGCCACGCCCGTCCATTATTCCCCGCCATGACGACAGCAATGGCTGGTGGAAAACTCTACCGCCGCCGCCGCCCGCCAAACTCCTGACAGGCAGGCGCCGCGTGCAAACGGCTATAGTCGGAGCCGGAATTTGCGGGATTGCGGTGGCGCACCGGCTAGGCCGGCTCCGCCCTAGCGACGAAATCGCTCTGATCGAAGCCGAAAGAGCGGGATTCGGCGCCTCGGGCCGCAACGCGGGCTTCATGCTGAACGTTCACTCGCACGGACCGCCCAAGAGCGCCGATATCCTGCGCCGCAATATGCAGCTGTGGGAAGGCGGGCTGTCCGATCTGCGGCGCATGGCGCGCGAATTCCAGATCGACTGCGGCTGGCACGAATTCGGGCGCATCTATGGCTCGGCCGGGCCCGATGGCGAAAAGCATATCGACGAGATCGCCGACACGCTCGAACAGCTTGGGCTGGAGCACGATTGGATGAGCCGCGATGTCCTGGAGGCCCGCATAGGCACAAGATTCTACAGGCGCGGGCTCTATGCGGCGGGAAGCGCCTTGGTGAACCCCGCGGCGCTAATGCGCGGCCTCGCCCGGCACTTGCCCGCCAACGTTTCGCTTTTCGAGGAATCTCCGGTCGTCGAGTTCACAACCAAGGGCGACGCCTTCGAAGTCGAGACCGAGGCCGGACGGATCACGGCGGACCGCGTAGTGCTGGCCGCAGGGGTTTTCCTGCGGCAGTTCGGAATTGCCTCGGGCCGCTACGTGGCGATGGCGACCTACGCCAGCCTCACGGACCCGCTTTCGGACGGCGAACTCGAGGCACTGGGGTCGAACGCACCGTTCGGGCTTCTGGCCAGTTCGGAATACGGCGCGACGATACGGTTGACCAACGACAAGCGACTCTTTTTTCGCAACCTGTACGAATTCTCCCCGAATGCGCCGACCCCGGCGCCGAGGGTCAAGCGGATTAGCAAGCGGCACCGCAGCGGCATGCTCAACCGCTGGCCCGCCCTGAGGGACACCCGCTTCGCCTATAGCTGGGGCGGGACCATGGCGTTCACCCGGAATGACGGCGCGATTTTCGGCGAGTACGCTCCCGGCCTCTACGCGGTGCTGACAAGCGACGTTTCACCCATGACCCGCGCCGCCGCCTCGGGGCGCCTGCTGGCGGATTTGATGGAGGGAGAAGAAAGCGACCTTTTGAGCCTGCAGCTGGGAATTCCCGGCGCCAGCCGCCTTCCGCCGCGTCCATTCCTAGATATCGGCATCGCTATCCGGCGCGGATTGCTGCATGCCGCGGCTCGAAAGGAGTTTTGATTTCGCGCCAAATCGCGACGCATTGGACGCGGACCGGATTTCATGCGCAAGCCGCTTCCCGCCACTGGACATAGCCGGGGAGTCCGGTGTTCGACTTGCCGCATCGAGTTGCCGGAATCCCGCGCTTTTTAACAACCGCCGGCAGACAGCTCCAATTCGAATAGTCCGCCGGAGGAATAGGCAAGCCTTCTAGCTCGATCGTTGATCCAATCATGAATTGGCCGCGAATTTGTATCGGGTCGACCGCCCAAAAAAGAGCCGAGCGTCCCTTTGACAGCGATTATGCGCATGCAGGAAACTCTCCGAAAAACAACTCTAGTATTCGAGAAAATCGTCTGTCTGTCGCTCGAAAAAGCTTCGATAGCCAACCGGGGGATTCACTGGAATCCCGGACTCGTCTACCGAAATATTGTGCAAGGCGACTGATTCGCCCTTTGGCTCGAAGTAGAGAATTGAAACGTCATTGGCATCAATTTTTCCCTTTTTCGCCAATATGCGAACGCGGTCTACAATGTAATCGCCATGTGTCTCGATCATGAATCGAGTGTTGCATTTGGAAGCGGCGCTAACAAGAAAGCTAGCCGGTTCGGCCTGCCCGCGGGGGTGCAAATGGACCTCTGTCTGCTAAAGCGGAAACACTCGTTTGTCTCCGTTTCTCGCTCTGGTCGGAACATCCGCCAAGATCGGCAGGCTCTGGCCTGCTCCATGGCCGACCTCCATAATATAATAGTAGGACATCGAATGAGCCTTTACTTGAATTTGAAGGCGGGCGTCCGGCGTACCTCGAAAGTTTTGGACTTCTATGTCCGAGAGCAAACCAGACATTCTACCGAATTCAACAAGGTTTTCGCGGAGAGGCGTCCAATCCGGACTTCCCGAAAGGACCAACCTCGTTAAAAGCATTGGCGCATGGCTACCTTCGGGGACGGGCTGCCAGCACTCGACGAGCGTCCCGGATGGATGCGCCACGGCCTGAAATCAACGGAATATTCGCAAATTGTTGGATAGGGCGGAATCCGCGCTGAAAATCGGGACTATGATACATACGGATGCAGGACGCCGTCCTGGAACCCCGCCGATTTGGAACAGTCGGCGAAACATGCTGCAATAGTAGCCAAAGACCGGAATCGTCGACGATCCTAAGAATTGACTCGTTCCAAAAAAACATTTTTCGGTTTAGTACCGCTGTATGGCAGAAGCCATTTCGAATAGCGAAGCGGGCGAGGAGACCGTCCAGATGCGCAAGCCTAATTTTCTCATTTTCATGACGGACCAGCTGAACGGGACGCTTTTTCCGGACGGTCCGGCGGAATGGCTGCACGCGCCCCACCTCAAGCGGCTGGCCGAGCGTTCGGTAAGGTTCAGCAACGCGTACACGCCGTCGCCGCTTTGCGCGCCCGCTCGCGCTTCATTCATGACGGGACAGCTTCCCAGCCGCACGCGAGTTTACGACAATGCAGCGGAATTCTCATCCGAGCTGCCGACATTCTCGCATCATTTGCGTCGCGCGGGATATTACACCTGCCTATCGGGAAAGATGCATTTCGTCGGTCCGGATCAGCTGCACGGCTTTGAAGAACGCCTGACAACGGACATTTACCCGGCGGATTTCGGGTGGACTCCCGACTATAGAAACCCCGATTCCAGAGTCGACTGGTGGTACCACAATCTTGGATCGGTAAGCACGGCGGGCATTGCGGAAACTACGAACCAGCTCGAGTACGACGATGAAGTCGCTGCAATGGCTTCGCAGAAGCTGTACCAGCTTGCTCGCGGCCACGACGAGCGCCCGTGGTGCCTGACCGTTAGCTTCACCCACCCGCACGACCCGTATGTCGCGAGGCGACGTTTCTGGGATATGTACGAAGACTGCGAACACCTGGATCCAGACGAGGGGCCGATTCCGCATTCGGAACTCGACGATCATTCGCGAAGGATTCTGGCCGCGTGCGACGAAGAAAACCATAAGTATTCTGAAGAGGATGTTCGTCGCGCAAGGCGCGCGTATTTCGCGAACATCTCATACATCGACGACATCATCGGCAATCTGCTTTCGATTCTCGAGGACACGCGCCAGGATCGAAACACCGTCATCGTTTTTCTCTCCGACCACGGCGACATGATCGGCGAGAAAGGCCTTTGGTTCAAAATGAGCTTTTTCGAAGGATCCTGCCGGGTTCCGTTTATGATGTCGCTGCCATCCGCGGACTCGCGGCTAGTGGAGAAGCCCGTCAGCACCATTGATGCTGCGCCGACATTCGCGGAAATCGCCGGCGCCGACATGGGGGAGGTGTCGCACTGGACGGAGGGCGAAAGCCTTTTAGCCGACTGCCTCGGCTCGGGAAGCGAGGCGCGACCGGTATTGATGGAGTACGCCGCCGAAGCGTCGAAGGCGCCCATGGTCTCCGTGCGCGCGGAGGGCTGGAAGTTCAACCGCTCCAAAACTGATCCGAACCAGCTATTCAACCTGGAATCGGATCCGCGCGAAACCCGAAATCTCGCAAAGGATCCGAACTGCGCGAGGGAATTGGCACGATTTTCGTCTCTGGCCGCCAGCCGATGGGACCTGGACGCGTTCGACAGCGCAGTACGCGAATCCCAGGCTAGGCGCATCGCCGTCAACAAAGCTCTCCGAATTGGCGGGCATTACCCGTGGGACTACCAGCCGCTTCAAATCGCTTCCGAACGGTATCAGCGCAACAACAAGGATCTCAACAAAATCGACGACGCCCAGCGATTTCCGAAAGGCGAATAGGCGGCAACGGCATGGATACGGATTTTATCATAGTCGGCGCCGGCTCTGCCGGGTGCGCCATGGCGAACCGGCTTTCGGAAGACAGCCGGAATAAGGTGCTCGTAATCGAGTTTGGCGGCTCGGATGCCGGTCCGCTGATTCAAATGCCCGGCGCCCTATCCTACCCTATGAACATGAAGAAGTATGATTGGGGGTTTTCGACGGAGCCGGAGCCGTATCTGGACGGCAGGCGGCTCGCGGTGCCAAGAGGCAAGGTTGTCGGAGGGTCGTCGTCCATCAACGGCATGGTCTACGTAAGGGGCCACGCGCGAGACTACGACTTCTGGTCCGAAAACGGCGCAACCGGCTGGTCCTACGCGGACGTGCTGCCGTATTTCAAGCGCATGGAATGCTGGCACGGCGGCGATTCCGAGTGGCGAGGAAGCGGCGGGCCGCTTCACGTCGTGCGCGGCGAGATGAAGAACCCGCTCTTTCGCGCCTTTGTCGAGGCGGGAGAGCAGGCCGGCTACGAGCTGACGTCCGACTACAACGGCGAAAAGCAGGAAGGCTTCGGAGTTATGGAGCGAACCACCTGGCGGGGCAGCAGGTTCTCCGCCGCCAAAGCCTATCTCAGGCCGGCCATCAAACGACCGAACGTCCGGCTCATTCGGGGATTCGTTCGGCGAGTGACTTTTGAAGGACGGCGCGCGACAGGGGTCGAATTCGAACGAAACGGCAGGATTGAACGCGTTTCCGCCCGTCGAGAAGTTATAATTTCCGCATCGTCGATCAATTCGCCGAAAATCCTCCTGCTTTCCGGGATTGGTTCCGGAAAGGAATTATCCGACATGAACATAGAAGTCGTCGCGGACCGACCGGGCGTAGGAGACAACCTTCAGGACCACCTTGAAATCTACGTTCAGCAGGAATGCGTTCAGCCGGTCTCGCTCTACAGATACTGGAACTTGTTCGGCAAGACGCTGGTCGGCGCAAGATGGCTGCTTTTCAAAACGGGTCCGGGAGCATCGAATCAGTTCGAGTCCTGCGCCTTTATCCGTTCCGGGCCAGGCGTCGGCTATCCTGACATTCAGTACCATTTTCTTCCGCTAGCGGTTCGATACGACGGGAAGTCCGCAGCGGGCGGGCATGGCTTTCAGGCGCATGTAGGACCGATGCGGGCCAACTCCCGGGGCAGGGTTTGGCTCAAGTCCGCGGACCCTCGCGAGCCACCGAGAATTCTGTTCAACTACCTCAAGGAGGAGAAGGACCGGCGCGACTTTCGAACCTGCGTCCGGCTTACCCGCGAATTGTTTGCTCAAGATGCCTTCAAGCCATTTGCTGGCAAGGAGATTCAACCGGGCGGCGACAAGGAGTCGGACCAGGAGCTCGACGCTTTCGTACGCCAAAACGTGGAGAGCGCGTATCATCCCTGCGGCACTTGCAGAATGGGATCTTCGCATGACCCGAAAGCGGTTGTCGATCCGGAATGCCGGGTTATCGGCGTGGACCGCCTAAGGGTTGCCGATGCTTCGATCCTGCCGAGAATAACGAATGGGAACCTCAACGCACCTGCGATTATGATTGGAGAAAAGGCGAGCGACCACGTGCTTGGAAAGGCGCCGCCGCCTCGTTCGAACGCCGAGCCGTGGATTCATCCAAATTGGCGAACTGAGCAAAGGTAAGGCTGGTTGAGCTAGAAATCGGTCAGTCTAGGGAATAGTCAATTTCCTAGAAATCGGAAACGGAATTCAGCGAGCAGCTCAGCGCGACCAAGTCGCTGGCTACGGAAGGCCGATAATCAATCGGGCGTATAACGGAATTTTCCGAATGGTAGGCTCGAAGCAACTTCATAATTTGGTCGAAGAGCTTACCGGGAGGCACAATTTTAGAGGTGCAGCCGGTTTTAGCATCGCGGCAACCTTTCTCAGTAGCGATTGGCAAGATCCTAGGTTATAGAGACTTCAATGCGCACAGCGAACTTTTGTCAGGAGCACAAAGGGCATGAACGCCACCATCTAGGCTCGGCACTTCGAAAGTAACGACATTGGTAGCGCTAGCCAGAAAGCTCGCAGTGCGTCTCGATACGCTCCAATCAGCAGCGTGTGGGAAGGAAGCGACGGCGAATTGTTGGAGCAAATGCTATGCTTCTAACCTTCGATCCCGCCAGAACCAATTTTGGACGCTACCTTCAACCGAGGCCGAATGTGAAAATGCTCGTCGCGGCATGTCGTGTCGATGGACATTGATCCGAAATTCAAACCGATGATCATTGGCGATAACCGGAAGATGGAAGGTGTGCCGGATAACGCTTTCGGAGTCGTAGTTTATGATCCGCCACATGTCGGTCCGCAGGGACGTGACAAGAGTCGAAAGAAATTCGACGAGGACTTCGGGGCCACCGTCGAATGCGGCAAGGAACAGGGCTGGACACTCAGCTATCTCTACCCGCCATTCTTAGAGCAGGCGAAGCGGGTTCTGAAGCCGCGCGGCCTTATATTGGCTAAAATCACCGACATGGTGAATTGCCATCGTTCACAATGGCCGCATTGCGATTTCATGAGGATGGCTGACGATGCGGGATTCACGGTCTGCGATATGATTGTCAAGGTGCGCACCGGGCCGATGATTTCTACAAAGTGGAAGACGGCGCACCATGCCCGCAAGCGACATTGCTTTTGGATAATCTGTCGCAACGGGCGCAGTTGCGAGAGATAGTTCGTGCGCACCTATGATCCTCTCAGCGTGTACGAGCTGGGTCAGAATGCAGCCCGAGCATTGATAAGCTATCCAGCAGCGGCCTTGCCTCCGGACGAGTCCATTCAAGGCAGTGGGATTTACACCTTTCGCTATGTTGGCGGATTCTCAGCCTATGCTGGTATGGGCGAAAATGAACCGATCTACGTTGGCCGAGCAAATCCGCCCGGCGGACGGCATGGACGAATGGCAGCTACGCGTGGTCAAGATCTTGCATCCGGCAACCAGCGGCATCCGTCTCGCCCAGAAAATTTCGCCTATCCTCGGCGCCCAAATCTCACGTCTCCGTCAATCGATTCGAGACGCGTCCCTGTACATGACCTTATGCCTGCGCTTCTTGATCCATTCGCGAATGTCGTCGCGGCTGAGGCGCTGAGCCGGGTTGAATTCGCCTTGGCTCGCGATTTCATCCATGCTCTTCTTCCAGCGCTTGTACGGTTCCTGAGCTGGCGGCCCGAACAAGAAAATGTCGAGCACGGAAATCTCATCCGGAATCCCGAGCAGCGGGCGCATGGCCTTTTGGGCGTTTTCCTGGCCGATGGCCGTAACCCACCATACGCAGTAGCCGAGTGATGCAGCAGCCAAGTGCGCCGACATCGTCGAGGCGGCGACGGATTGAAGCAGAATGCGCTCGGCGTTTTCCTTATACATCCGGTTTAGCTCGGCATTTTCGGGTGTTTCCACTTTCAGGACGGGAAAAGCTTCGACCCATCGCATGTCGGAGCAAACGACAATAAATCCCGGCGCCGTCGATAGCCCCCGATAGTCGGGTGTTGGGAATTTCATTTTTGCCTTGGCTCGGAACCTCTGCTCGGCAACGAAGTAATTTGCGATTTGTTTCTTGATTTCCGCATTGTCGACGATGATGTAATGCCAAGGCTGGGCGTTCGCTCCCGAAGGGGCGTGCCGCGCCGCATCGAGTATAAGTTCGTAGTGGCATTCCGGGACTACGAAATTTTCGTCGAATTTCCGTACGGTTACGCGGTTCCGTACAACCTCCATAAGAGAGTCGTATCGATCGCGAGAACCGATCTTCGGCAGTTCGATTCTTTGTCCAACCGATAATTCCGCATCGGCACTTTTGCTAGAACGCATGGCTTGCTCCTGAAGCAGTGATGTCCCCTGCGCAATCATACACCGGAAAGGCCGTTCTTTGCGACAGGTACCTGCAGGGTTCCTCAAAAGCGAGCCGCACTCATCCCGAAGCCAAATTTAGGTCTGACTTTTCAGAAGTCGCCGTGCTATTGATCCCACATGGAGATTCTGGGCGCTTTTGACGGCGAGCCGGTGCTAAGCGAGGTCGCGGTTCGCCCGGTGAGCGGTGCCGGTGAACAGCGCCGCTGGGATGCGCTGGTCAGGGAGCATCACTATCTTCCGTTCCACAGCCTGTTCGGCAAGTCGCTTCGGCACGTGGCGGTTTGGGGCGAGGTCTGGCTGGCCCTTCTGGGCTGGACGGCGGGCGCCTTCAAGGTCGGCGCGCGGGATGCCTGGATCGGCTGGTCGCCCGAGCAGCAGTTCTCGCGCCTGCATCTGATTGCCGACAACAGTCGGTTCGTGATGCTGACGGAGCGCGGCCAGGTTCCCAACCTGGCTTCCCGGATACTTGCCCTCAGCCTGCGCCGCCTGTCGAGCGACATGCGCGAGCTGCACGGCTTTCCGGTTCTTCTGGCCGAGACGTTCGTCGACCCGTCGCGGTTCGGAGGGATTTGCTACCGAGCTACGAACTGGCGGCGGCTAGGCCTGACGAAGGGGTTTTCCCGGCTGCCGGGCGGCTCGGCGCGCTGGCGGCGGAACGGGCAGCCGAAGGAGATCTACATGCGCGAACTTGAAGCCGGAGCGCGGGAGAAGCTGCGCTCCGAGCAGGCGGCGCCCGAATGGCAGGTCGGCGCGAAGGGCGAGCCGATGCCGGCCGAGGAATTGCGCAGCCTGCGCACCTATCTGCAGACCATCCCCGACTTTCGCAAGAAGCGCGGCCAGCGCTACGGCATCGCCTGCTACATGACGATCATGATCGCCGCCCGGCTGAGCGGCTACCGCGGCATTGCGGCCTTCGGCGAATACGCCGCCCGCCTGGACGAAGAGCAGCTCAGGGCCGTCGGCGGGTTCTGGAGTCCGAGCCGACAGCGCTTCACGGCCCCGGCAACCTCGACCTTCCACTACGTTCTGTCCTCCATGCCGCCGGACGCGCTGGAGACGGCTCTGCGCGAGTGGATCGAGCAGTTCAGCGAGGCCGGCGCGCCGGTCGCCCTCGACGGCAAGGACGTGCGCGAAGCCTCGATGGCGAACGGCGGATGATGGTGGCCGCCGTCTAGCACGGCAGCGGCCTGGACCTCGGGCAGCTGCAGGTCGGCTCGAAAACCAACGAGATCCCGGCCGTGCGCCAGCTGCCGCAGGATCTCGACCTGAAGGGACGGGTGGTCGCCCTCGATGCGGTGCTGAACGCCTCGCGCCGCTAGCCTCTCCCCGGTCGGCGACCGCAAAGCGGAACACGGCGGAGGCGCCTTTTTTTGCCCGAAGCCGGCCTTCGCCGCCCAAATCCCTTTGGATTATTGCCTCTATTCGGCTCCCGCCGCCGAATCCTCCGAACGAACGCGCCGCCGGAGCCGCTCCGCTTCCACCGGATCGAAAATTCGACAGGCGCTGCAAATGCGCCTCTGGCAATTGCAGGTCTGTTCGCCTCGAATTTTGACTAGGCATGCCGGGGAAATCCGTTTTCGATTACCTGCGCCGGAGCTTCGGGGATCGCAATGGACGAGCCGAAATCAACCGAATTTGGGTCGTTGGCGCCGCCGGGACCTTAAAGGACCGAAATCTTCGTCGGTGACATGCCGTTCGGCGAGGCCGCATACTCGATAACTGGAACAAGACGAATTGTCCTTCGCGGGGCCCAACCGACTTTTCGAATTTCGAAACCGGAATGCGCTCCTTCGTTCTACAGCAAGCTGCCGGCCGGAGTCTGCTCTGCCTAGCCCGGAAAAATTACCGGCAAATGCTCTTCCATGCGCTTCCGCCGGGCTGCTCGCATCAGCGCCGTCCTACGCCTGACACGCGACCGCCGGAGCGCGTGCTTTCCGTGCACTGCCCCTCGCGAATATGATTCGGACGGGCCGAGGATCTGTGTCGACTTGCGGCGAAGCATCCGCCGCCAACAATCCTCGCGTATCTCTTGTCGTTTCCTAGCGAATAATCCTCCGATCAGCTGAAACAATGCCGGTCCGTTCCACTCCGAAGCACGCCGCCTGGATAAAGCAGAAATTAAAGGCGCGCTCTTGCGATGCTTGACGGGCCACGCGAAATAGAAGCCGCGGCAACCGAGGCATCAAGAATCAATTAGGCGCGAACGAATCGGAAAGCGAGATATTTTTCCGTGAATCCGACTATACCAACGATCTTGATTTCGGCCGGCAGTCAAAAAATGGAGGCGGCGGGATTAGCTGGTACAAGCCGAATCATTCGGATGGCAGCCAGATATGCAACTAGGAATCGGTCTCGTCGGGATTACCTTCAATCGGCCCGCCTTTTCGGACCCAGTCGGAAAATCCTTTCTTTAGATGCGCGGCTTCGAAACCCATGTCTTGAAGCGTCGATACCGTCAATGCCGACCGCCAACCGCTTGCGCAGTGAAAAACGAACTTCCTGTCATTGCCGAAAATCTCTTTGAAATACGGACTTTCCGGATCGACCCAGAATTCTACCATTCCTCTCGGAGCATGAATGCTGCCCGGGATGTATCCGCTTCGCTGGCGCTCGCGAATGTCTCTGATGTCGACAATCACCAGATCCGGATCGCCGAGCATAGAAATAAGTTTCTCGGATTCGATTTCTTCAATCCCTGCTCTCGCGTCCGCGACCATTTGAGCGGACGATTTCTTCAGCTTGCGCATGCCACACTTTCGATTTATTTGGCCAGTGATGCCATACACTGACCTACGATCAGGATGAACGCAAGTTCGCGTGCTCGGATCGTCGCATGGTCCGATCCGGCAAGCCTTATGGACCGACATAGGCGGCATCCGCCTCGGCCAATTTCCGTATCCGGCCTCGGTCCTGGACTGGTATCCGGCGCAGCCGCTTCATGGTGTCGCGCATTCGAGCCGAGAGCTCGCATTCGGCAATTTCTCAATCTTTCAGCGAGCGAACGCGATCCGGCCGCAATCGCTCTCGGCGGAATATTGTTGCGCCGCCGGGCGCCGCGCCGAAATTCCCGTATTCCATTCTTGCCGAATTTAAGGCAATTCGAAGGAATTCAAAGCCGGTCGCTCCAAGGGTCCGATATTGGAACAAACGCTTGCAATTTCAAGCCGCCTCTCGCGAACGCCTCCGCCACGGGAATCTTTGCCATGGATGACGGGATTGCATTTGAACGATAATTCGCTTGCCGGGGACCGGGAAAAATGACGCGAATCCGGGTCGGCGTCGACATAGGCGGAACGTTTACGGACGTGGCGCTCGATCATCCCGGCGGCTTGTCGACATACAAGGTGCTGACGGATACCGACCGTCCCGCAGCCGCTACCCTGAAGGGCATTAGATCCGTAGCCGAGAGCTCCGGTATCAAGCTTTCCGACATCGAACAGGTTATCCACGGCACGACGCTAGTTACGAATTCGTTAATCGAGCGGCGAGGAGCTAGGACCGCATTCATAACGACGCGGGGATTCAGAGACGTCATTGAGATGCGTTCGGAAAACAGGTTCGAGCAGTACGATATCGGCCTCAAGCTGCCAATTCCACTTGTGCCTAGGAAGCACCGTTTCACCGCTCGGGAAAGAATCGGGCCGGATGGCGAGGTCTTGCTTCCCCTCGAAAAGGCAGAAGCCGACCGAATGGCGGCAAGGGTTGCCGGAGGGGGATTCGAATCGGTCGCGATCGGGTTTCTACATTCGTATGCGAACGAATCCCACGAGATCATGATGGAGCGGGCGTTGAAAAAGGCAGCGCCGCGGATGTCGGTTTCCCGGTCGTCGGCGGTGTCGCCGCAAATGCGAGAGCTGCCCAGATTCAATACTGTCGTCGCCAACGCTTACGTTAGGCCCAGGATTGCGGAATACCTCGAGGAGCTATCGCAACTCTTTCGCAATGCCGGCGTAAAAGCCCCGATACTGATTATTCATTCCGGCGGCGGCCTTATCAGCCTCCGAACGGCGGCGAGAAACCCGGTGCGCCTGCTAGAGTCCGGACCGGCGGGCGGCGCAATATTCGCAGCGGGGCTTGCCAGGGCGCACGGCATCGGCGGGGCCGTTAGTTTCGACATGGGAGGAACGACTGCCAAGATCTGCCTCGTTGAAAACGGCGCTCCCAAAACCGCTGCCACTTTCGAGGTCGCCAGAACCTATCGATTTAAAAGAGGCTCCGGCATGGTCATCTCCGCGCCGGTCGTGGAAATGGTCGAAATCGGCGCGGGCGGAGGATCGGTCGCGACGGTGGATTCGATAGGACGCATGAAAGTTGGGCCGCGTTCCGCCGGTTCCGAACCGGGTCCCGCCTGCTATATGCGCGGCGGCACCGAGCCTACCGTCACCGATGCCAATCTAGTTCTGGGCAAGCTCGACCCGAATGGCTTTTCCGGCGGAGCGATTCCGCTCGACACGAAGCTTTCCATTGAAGCCATTGAAACGCGTCTCGGGAGCACTTCCGGATTGACCGTTCAGGAGGCCGCCTTCGCGGTTTCGGAAATGGTGGACGAGAACATGTCGAATGCCGCGCGCGCCCACGCGATCGAGAACGGCAGGGATTTAAGCATATTCACGATAATCGCATTCGGCGGCGGCGCGCCGCTGCATGCGTGCCGGCTTGCGGAAAAGCTTGGAATCTCACGGATTATCGTACCGCCGGGAGCCGGGGTCGGTTCGGCGATCGGGTTCCTTCGCGCGCCATTCAGCTACGAGGCGGCGCGCGGCCAGTTCCAGCGAATGGACGATTTCAATCCCGGCGCAGTTAACGCGGCGCTCGAATCGATGGAATCGGAGGCTCGCTCATTCGTCGAAGAAGGAGCAGGCGACACCCGAACCTTTACGCGCCTTGTCGCCCATATGCGGTATTCGGGCCAGGGATGGGAAATACCGGTGCGCCTGGGTTTCAGAAAATTCGAAGATGCGCACCGATCTGCGATTATTGAAGCCTTCGAGAAATCGTATTCGGAACTATTCGGGCGTACAATCGAGAACCTTCCGGTTGAAATCACCAATTGGTCGCTAACCGTTTCAACGGACATCCCGCCCGTCGACAGGGTAAGGCGGCGCGCGAAGACCATGCGGATTGCAGCCGCCGGCAAGCGGGACATAAGGGAAGCTGCGGGGCGCCGAAGCGTGTCCGCGTCGGAATTCCACCGGCGCGACTTGGCGCCGGGGCATTTGATCGACGGCCCGGCGATTATCGTAGAAGACGAAACGTCGACGATTGTAACGTCCGCATTCGCAGCCGAAATCCAGGAGGATGCTTCCATTCTGATCGAGCGCAAGGACGCGAGCAAATGAATCCGACCGCGATCGACTTTCAAATCATGTGGAATCGCCTCATCGCCGTGGTTGAAGAGCAAGCCGCGACTCTCGTTCGGACTGCTTTTTCGACGAGCGTCCGAGAAGCGGGCGACCTTTCCGCGGGGATGTTCGACCGCAAGTGCCGAATGCTGGCTCAGGCCGTTACGGGAACGCCCGGGCATGTAAACGCAATGGCTGAAAGCGTCGCGCACTTCGAACGCGAGATAGGGCCGCGAAACATTTTCGACGGCGATGTCTACATTACGAACGACCCGTGGATGGGAACCGGGCATCTACACGATGTGACAATGGTTACTCCCGTATTCTGGAATGGCGGCCACATAGGCTTTTTCGCGTGCACGGCGCATGTTGTCGACATCGGCGGACGCGGTTTCGGGCCCGACGCTCACGAGGTCTTCGAAGAAGGGCTGCAAATTCCAATTTGCAAGTTCGCCGAAAGAGGATCGGTAGACTCCCTGCTCTTGAAGATGGTTCGCGCGAATGTCCGCACTCCGAACCAGACGGTCGGCGACATGTATTCCCTTGCCGCTTGCAATGAGGCGGGCGCGCGCCGGCTAAAGGAAATGCTGAACGAGTTCGAGATCAGCGATATCTCGGACCTCGCCGACTACATTGTCGAGGCAAGTCGGATCGCCACTCTCGACGCCATATCGAAAGTGCCGGACGGAACATACCGAAACAGGATGCGCGTCGACGGCTACGACCGTCCGGTGGAAATGGAAATCCGAATCGACGTGGAGGGCGAAGAGCTGTCGGCCGATTTTTCCGGCACTAGCGGCACGAGCTCCCTCGGAGTGAACGTCCCGGAGGTCTACACGCGCGCCTACGCTTGCTACGCTCTAAAATGCGCCATAGCCCCCGACGTACCGAATAATGCCGGCGCACTCGCTCCTTTCAGGATAACGGCGCCGGAGGGCTGCATTCTAGCCGCGAAGCGGCCCGCGCCGGTTTCGATTCGTCATGTTCTCGGCCATTTCATCCCTGATGTCGTTCTTGGCGCGCTTTATTTCGCCCTTCCGGGCAAAGTTCCGGCGGAGGGGGCCTCCGCGCTCTGGAATATCCAGATGTCGGCTAGAGCTGCGGATCCGGACAGCAAGCTTCCCGCGCGCGAAATCCTGATGTTCAATTCTGGCGGAACCGGCGCGAGGCCGGATTCGGACGGTCTTTCGGCAACGGCTTTTCCTTCCGGCGTCTCGACGATGAGCGTTGAGGCTACGGAGCAGGTCGGACCTATTACAGTATGGCGGAAAGAACTTCGGCAGGATTCCGGCGGGGCCGGAGAACATCGCGGCGGCCTCGGCCAGATTGTCGAAATCGAACCGCGGAACGGGTACGAGTTCTGGTTCAACGCGATGTTCGATCGCGTCGACAACCCGGCTAGAGGCAGAGACGGAGGCGAGCCGGGCCGCGCGGGAGTCGTTGAATTGGCGGACGGAACGAAGCTTCGTTCCAAGGGACGGCAACTCGTGAAAAACGGTCAGAGGCTACGGCTGTCCCTGCCCGGCGGAGGCGGACTCGGGTCTCCCGGCAATCGCGATCCGGCTGCGATCAATCACGATGTGGACGGCGAATACATTTCTTTGGAAGAAGCCAAGCGAGGCTATGGATTCAAACCCTGAGGAGGAAAAAATGAACGATCTACCCGTTGCATTGGTAACCGGCGGCGCCCAGGGCATCGGCTTCGCCTGCGCCGAAGCGCTTAGCGAAGACGGACATTCGCTGATTCTCGCCGACATCAACGGCGACGGCGCCGCCGAAGCAGCCGAAAAACTTGGCGGATCCGCAGTCGGCTACGTCTGCGACATGGGCGACCCGTCCGCCGTGCAGGAGCTGTTCGAGAAAGTCGAGGCTAGCCGCGGCCCGGTTGGGACGCTTGTCAACAACGCGGGAATCGCTCTCCCGGGAGAGTTTCTCGACTACGATCTAGACTCGTTCCGGAGAGTCCTGGATGTCAATCTTGTCGGCGTGTTCGCCGCTACGCAAATTGCCGCGAGGGCCATGATTCGGCACGGGATCGAGGGATCGATCATAAACATGTCCTCAGTCAACGCCCAAGTCGCGATACCCTCCATCCCTGCCTATTGCGCTTCGAAAGGCGGCGTAGCTCAAATCACGAAAGCATCCGCGCTTGCTCTCGCCCCCCACAACATCCGGGTGAATGCCGTGGGTCCGGGGGCAATCGATACGGAAATGATGGCGGGCATAAACGACCATCCGGACGCGATAGAGAGGCTCCTTTCCCGAACCCCGCTTGGGCGAGCCGGATTGCCGCGCGAAGTCGGCGAAGTCGTCGCATTCCTTGCGTCTAGCAAGGCAAGCTACATTACGGGGGAAACAATCTTTATTGATGGCGGCAGGCTTGCATTGAACTACACCTGCTAAAACCGCGCGGTTCCAGCGCCCGCCTCCCATTCGGGAAGAAATTCGCGCATGGGCTCGACGGCCGGTCGTCGCGCAACCTGCGATAAATCCGCATTCGGCAGCTCCGCGCCGCCGGGCATCGCTTAGCCGGGATCCACGACGCCGAATCGCGCGGCACGCCAATTCTGAGCCGAAATTTATTGCAGGCGATCGAATGCGTGAAATCCCGAATCGCAAATTTTTCGGTTCGGAATCGCAGCGGTTCCTTGACCGAATCCGAAGTTTCCATTATTGGCCAATTCCGTTCGGCGGAGTAGCTCAGTCGGTTAGAGCAGCGGAATCATAATCCGCGTGTCGGGGGTTCAAGTCCCTCCTCCGCTACCACCCACTCGAACCCGCCCCGGAATTCGCCGTCTGCTTGCGCCCTGCGCGATCTCGGAGTTCGAGGACCGCTCGCCGCATTCCTTTCCGAGACCGAGGCCACTTGCGGAGCTTCAAAGAAAAGCCGCTTCGAATCCGGCGCCATTGCGCCATGGCGCGGCGCGAATTATGATCAAGAAAAATTCCGCGGACTGCCGACACCATGAAATACGTCGAACAAGCCAATTCCTGGGAAGCGCGGGCGATTCGAAATACGCTATTCCCGTTCACGGATCTGGAAATCCTTTCCCGGCGAGGCGCCGCGGTCCTGGAGAGAGGCGAAGGCCCCTACGTATTCGACGTTCACGGCCGGAAATTTCTCGACGCGAATTCGGGCCTTTGGAACATGGTTGCCGGGTTCGGGAATTCCGCGCTTGCCGAAGCGGCGACGCGCCAGTTCGAACGGTTGCCGGGATACCATTCGTTTTTCGGCCGGATACCCGACCAGGCCGTCGCGCTCGGCGAAAAGCTGATCGAAGTTTCTCCATTCGAGGCGGGGAAGGTGTTCCTCTGCAGTTCCGGTTCGGAAGCCAACGACACGATGGTCAAAATCCTCTGGCTAGCGAACGGGTTCGAAGGTTTTCCGCATCGTCGAAAAATTTTGACTCGATCCGGCGGCTATCATGGCGTTACCGCTGTCGCCGCCTCGATGACCGGCAAGCCGTACAACCGGCATTTCGGCTTGCCGCTCGACGGATTCATTCATCTCTCGTGCCCGCACTACTGGCGGTTCGCCGAGCCGGGCGAGTCGGAGCGCGAATTCTCGCGGCGGCTTGCCGACGAATTGAAAGACGTTATTCGACGGGAGGGCGCCGAAACAATCGCCGGATTTTTTGCGGAACCCGTTCTAGGCGCGGGCGGAGTAATTCCTCCGCCCGAAGGGTATTTCAAGCTTGTCGCGGCTATTCTGTCGGAATTCGAAATTCCGCTAATCGCGGATGAAGTCATTTGCGGCTTCGGGAGAACCGGACGCATCTGGGGATGCGAATCCTACGGATTTAAGCCGGACGCAATCATTTCGTCCAAAAATCTAACCTGCGGCTACTTTCCGCTCGCGGCTGTGATCCTTGGCGATAGCCTTGCGAACCGGGTTCAGGCCGCGAGCGAAGGCAGCGACGAATTTCCGCATGGATTCACTGCATCCGGCCATCCCGTGGGATGCGCCGTTGCGCTCGAGGCGATCGACTTGATCCTTAACGGCGGGCTCCTAAGCAACGTTAAACGCCTTTCGCCGCAATTCAATCAAAGGATGCATGAATTTGCGGCGCATCGCCATGTCGGTGAAGTTCGCGTCGCCGGGTTCATGGGCGCTCTGGAACTCGTTGCGGACAAGGAGACCAGGGAAAGTTTTCCGAGCGAGTTGAAAATCTCCGAGCGCATAGCCGGCGCCTGCGAAGACCGCGGCCTTATTTGCCGGCCCCTGGGCGATTCCGTTATATTGTGCCCGCCTTTCATACTCTCGGATTTGCAGCTGGATGAGCTCTTCGACAAACTGTCGCTTGGAATCGAAGACGCCTTGTCGGGAATTCAGACTTAACTGCCGCTCGCGCAACTTTTTCAAGGCTTCAAAGTATTCGGCGCGACCCGGTTTCCGGCACTCGGCAGAGCCATTGATATCCTGCTTCCCTTATTCGCCATCTTGCGAAGCCCAAAAATATCTGAAGCTTAAATTCGAACGGCAAATCCTATTGGCTTGGATAAAAAGGCTGACTCTGAAGCGAGCGAGTCGCCCGGCTAAAGGAAAGCGGGCGAGTCGGCGGTTACTTATAAACGCGCGACTTTGGCGAGTTCCTGCGCTTTCGGCCCGCCATCGACGGGATGCTCCCTATCGACTGGATTTTCTTGCAAACAATGTCACTTTATCGGCGCAAATACGATTCCGGTATAAATGCGCGCCATTGCAATATTTTATAGCTACACGAACTCGAAAGCCGCGGATTGCTAGTGTTGCGGAATGACTTTAAGTGCAAGTCGACGAAGCTTCGAAGGCAGAGAATTGAATTGAAATGCGCTTCGACCGAAATCTCGGGCATGTTGAAGTGGAAAATTTGCCTCTTGAGGTCATTCGCGATTCTAATCGCGTCGTCGACCGCAGCGATTTCAGAAAGCAGCCTGGTCCTGGAAAAGCTGGACGGTTCGGCGAACTATGTACAGTCGGAGGTATGGCACGGGCGGTTTACGGCCTTGAACGGCCAAGCGTTCGACGTAAGCGAATTCTATAAGCCCGAATATCCGAATTTCCATCTTGAAGGAATACTTTCGTATCCGATAGCCAACCGAGGGGATGTCATCATCCCCTTCCTATTCGATGCGGGCTATAAGAGCGCGCTGTTCGTCGCCGGCCCCCTTCTTTCGCTAGGAATTGGCTATACCCGCAATTTCGGGAATTTCGGATTCTACTTCGGCAGCCACCACGTTCTGAAAATCGGCGGCAAAATTTCGGAAAAGCCCTGCATCGACAAGTTCAACCGTGAATTTCATTGCGGCACGGGCCTGGCTTGGGTCGATGCGGTCGGCGGCGGCATTTTAAAGAAAAGCGAAATTCGAGATTTCATAGAATTCAGAATCGCCTATAGGTTTTAGCCGCCGCCCTTTTTCGCCGATTCCTCGATTCGCTCGATGACGAATCCTTCCAAGCAATTCAGCTCGCCAGAGCAAACGTTCTCAAGCGATTCTCGCGTCAGTGGGGAATTTCTGCCGCCGTAGGGCGGCATCGGAACGACAGCACTTGGATTAGGCGACGAGCTGCCGTTTCCGCACCGCGGATCATCTCCGTTTTCGATATCGCTTCGGCATCCGCGATACAGAGCATTCTCGGCCTCCGTATTCAGGTTTGCACCCGAGTCCTTGCCGGGCGGGATGTGACCGCATCCGGCCGCGAGAATTCCCAGAAAAGCTATCCAGGCGAAGGCTTTCATTTCGGTCTAAGCGATCCTTGCGGACTCAGCGCATTGAGCAGATCCAGCCTTCCATGGCCGAACTTGCTGTCCACCCCTTCAGGTCCCAGGTCTTCCGCGGTCTGAAGCAACACTTGCTTTAGGTCGGCGCCGTTTAAGTTCGGAAACTTATGCCTCAGCAACGCGGCGGCGCCTGAAACTCTCGGCGCGGCGAACGACGTTCCGGCGGCATCGCCAATAGCCAGAACATCGTCATGCGCGACAATGAAGCTGCTCGCCAATTGTCCCGCTTCGAGACTGTATTCGGCGAGTTCCTCGCTATCTTCGTCCTCGAGCGCTCCAACCCAGATCAATTGATTTACGCCCGTGTAGTCGCGTTCATTGAGCTCGATCTCGACAGCACCGAAAAAATTGCAGTAGTCGACTGTTCGAGGCTTGCAAACCCTACCGGAATTCCCCGCGGCGTATATCCACAGCACGTTTTCGCGATCATCGTCGGCATCGTCGTCGGTCAAAGATTCTTGAATTAGCTGCTCCGCGAAATCGGAAGCGAGTTGATCGAAATCTTCGAGTTCAGATGGAGTGACGTTACCGTCGGAATCACGAGTGAATCTGAATATTCCCCAAGAATTGTTAATAATGTCGAAGCCGCTTTCTTCAAACTTTCTGCCTGCTTCATACTGGTTGAAAATGGCGCTTCTCCTAGGATATTCATCCAATCTTTCAAAACCGAGCTCGGCTTCCGGCGCGACCGAATGGATCACGACGGAAACCCAATCGCCGTGAGAATCTATTGTATTGTTTGAATTGAAATAGTCCAAAATTCCAACCTTGACGCCCTTACCGGTCCATCCCAGCTCCCATGCCTTGTCCGCTCGAGTGTCGTACGCGGCTACAGGCAAATACTCGATTTCCGAATTCAGTTCCTGATTCGCCGCGCTCACGTCGGCGAATTTTTCTTCGTCTGGAGAATAATACGGCAGCCCTTCGAATACGCCTCCGAAGAGCGCCTTTCGCGCGGCCTCTTCCGTAGACGGCGTTCCAAGGCTTAGATCGTAGCCCGCGACCATCGGCGCCGAAGGCGCATTCATTACCGGCGCCGGGCCGGACCCGCCTCCGCCGCACGCCGAAACCGAAGCGGCGGCAAGCACAACGAGCGACCGACCTGTAAATTGGATTGTGGTTTTCATATTTCACACTCTAGCGTTGGAATCCAAGACAGTCAGTTGAACTAACCGCGCCTCATCTCGGCCGTCTTTAAAGCAACCGTTTAAACGGGAACTATTGATTGACAATTCCGTCGTGTCAATAACGCTTTACCCGCGACCACTCCGAAAAAATCAGGAGGCGCGGGGTGAAAGGGAAGTCGCCGTTCGCGGCGGCCCTGGAGACGACAGAGGATTGGCTTCCGCACAGGATCAAGCTCCAGGTTGTGGCCGGCTTCCGCCTGAAGGCGATCGAGAACCGGTGCCGCCGGAGCGTCGCCCCGTTAAGCAGGGTCTACAGCGACGGTCCGCCATGCTTCGGCGCGGTCGCCACCGCCGGCTGCCTGCGCGTCCCGGTCGTTACCGGCGGCGGGAAGGCTTCCGTTCGCGTCAAGGAATTCGTCTGGCCGAACACCGTCATCGGCAATGCCGATGCGGCGCTTCGGAGCACCTGCCACTCCATGAAGGGCAAGCGGCGCGCTACAGCCGCTAAATCCGATGCGCCTCGGCGGCACCGGCCCGTTAATTCACTCCTGAAGAACGCGAATCCACCCGAACGCGATCGAGGGCGCACTCCCGGGCGCCGTTTCAGCGGTTCCGGTCTCGAAAAAGCATTCCGTACTAGGCTATCCAGGAATTCAGGCGGCGAATCCGCGAGCGGCGCGGCCAAAATTCGGCATACGCGGAATTGTAATCAGGAATAATTTTGGGTTTTCCCGCGAGGTAGAAGGCAAATTGAAAGAATCATTGCGAATATTGGAAACAGAACTTCAACTTCGGTAGCTTTGTCAGCTCCGTAGCTTTCAATCGCCGGATTCCCGGTATTGCGTCGGACGGCATGCAATAGTCGAAATCCAGTTCAGGTCGCGGAGCAAGCCAGCTGGCGCTGCTTCGTTTCCATTGCACGAATTCGTACGCCCGGCGAGATAGCAGAATCATTTCGCATTGAATTGCACTTCGAAACAATTTTTGGGCAGTTGGCCCGATGCCGACTTTTCCCGGTTTCCTCGGATCAAGGCTTTCAGATAAAGCACTTTGCCGGCGGCTTGTATAACTGAGGGCGCGGATCAAAATTCGTGGCGGTTACTTGAACAGGCTGGATTTTGGCCATTCCCGGCACTTCTGCGCAGTCATCGACATCAGCCGCCTGAGCAATGCGCCGGGCAGAAATCAACGCCAGATCTTCCGCTCTCCATTTCCAGAACGCGGAATCCAGCCGCTTTTTCCAGCCTAGTTGATTCGGACTCTCCGAACTTGGCGAAAGATGGGATCATTGGACGAGGATGCCGGTCGCGCGTTCAATAGGAAAAAGCGCCAGCAGACACGCCTTGAACGCACTTTCAATCGATAACTGCGATCGCGTCTATTTCAACAAGAAAATCCGGATCGGCCAAGCCGCTCACGACGACTCCCGTGCTGCAGTGCATAACCTCGTCAAACCACCGATTGATCGATTCGTACACGGCGGGGCGATACGAGATGTCGGTTACGTAGACGGTCAATTTGCATACGTCGGACAGTTCGCCGCCGGCCTCTTTCATCCAGCGCTCGATATTCCTGCACGCCTGGTCCGCCTGCAGCCCAGGGTCTCCCTTTCCCACAAGCCTGCCGTCATCATCCACGCCGACCTGACCCTGCATAAACACGAAATCGCCGCTTGCGCGAATTGCTTTTGAATAAGTCGCCTTCGCATGGTAGCGAGTTTCATATGGGTGGATGTGCCGCTTCGCCATGCTTTCCCTCGCGCAAGACCGTGTCAGCTGCCGCTCCTCACAGCAAGATGAGCAGTTTCTGCGACCGGCGTCAGGGCTTTGCCCTCTTCGATCCAGGACACGACATTCGAAGCGGCCAAGTCCGCCATGGCTCGACGGGTCGCGACCGACGCGGACCCGACATGCGGCAGCAGGCACGCGTTGGTCAATGAAAAAAGCTTCGGATTTATATCCGGCTCGCGATCGTAAACATCGAGGCCCGCCGCCATTATCGCGCCGGTAGAAAGAGCCGCAATCAATGCGGACTCATCCAGGACTGTTCCCCGGCCAATGTTGACGAACACTCCATTCGGACCGAGGGCCGTCAAGACTTCGGCATTGACGGCATGTCGAGTAGCGTCGCCCCCGGGAGCCGCCGCTATCAAAGTGTCGACCGAATGGGCTAGATCAACCAGGCGCTCGAAATGCGGATAATTTACATCGGCCTGCCTGGAGCGCCCGCAGTAGCTTACGGGAATCCCGAATGCGGTTAACCTAGTCGCAACGGCCTTGCCGATTCGTCCCAAGCCGAAAATTCCGGCCTTTCTTCCCCTAAGCGTACCGGGCGTAAGCGGATAATCCCCTTCATTCCGCCATTTGCCCGCGCGCATGTAGGCCTCGGCGCGAGGATACTCCCGCACCGCGTTCAGGAGCAGCGCCATTGCCGTATCGGCCGTTTCGTCGGACAATACTCCCGGCGTGTTCGTTACAACGATTCCTCGCTCCGCCGCGTATGCGACATCTACATTTTCGTAGCCGACGCCGAATTGAGCAATGATCTCGAGACTTGGGTAATTGTCGATCTCCGCTGCAGACGCGCCGTTTCCGATCAATGCGCGCAGTGATGCCACCGATTCCGGACAGCTGGCAGCTTCGGAATGGTTCATTTCGAAAACTTCGAACTTGTTCGAGAATTTTCTTTCAAGCCACCTGGCATCCACAATCTTACCGGTTACAGCTACTCTCTCTAGCGATTTGTCGGGCATTGGATTTCTCGAGTTTTCAATGAATCCTCTTACTATTGTTCCAGGCCGGTGGGGTAAAGAGAATTCGGAACACTGGCAATCAGGCGAATCGCCCGCATAGCGAAATCGTCGCGCGCTCCGAACCAAGCAATGGCAGCCATAGATCCACTCGCGAATTCGAGAGCCGTTCCTAAGCGTCGCGGCTCCAGGCTCTCCGGGACGATGCATTGCACGCGGCTTGAATGGATTCGGCTCGAAATTCCGGATTTGCGCAATTCTTTTTTCGAATCCGCCTATAGACCGACGACTAGCTCGCCGTTCTCCTCCGCAGCGCGCGAACAGCAAAGTATTACTTTTTCCTTGCGCTCCTTTTTGGATAGAACGTAGTCCCGATGATCGACCTCGCCGTCTATTAGCGGTGTCGCGCAGACGCCGCAAATTCCGTCGGAACATTTCGTTTCCACAAATATCCCGCGCTCCGCCAGCGCTTCCACGGCGGAATGCTCGGCGGGCACTTCGACTTCCATTCCGGTTGAAGCCAGACGAAGCTTGAAAGGCCATCGCTCCTTTTCGGGAAGTTCGGGAACCGAGAAATACTCCCTTAGGCAAGCGTCCTCCGGCCAGCCAGCCGCCTCCGCGGCATCGAAGACCGCGTCCATGTAGCCGCTGCCCCCGCAAGCGTAAATCTTGAATCCAGGCTGATAGCTCGGGACGATATCCGCAAGCCGGGGCCGTCCGCCCTGGGACGAGAAATGGAACGCGACACGGTCCGACCACGGCGAGTTTCGCAATTCATCGACGAAGCCGCACGAATCCGCGGAACGCGCGCTGTAGTGAAGTTCGAAGGGCCTGCGGATTCTGTGAAGCCTGTAGGCCATGGAGATCAGCGGAGTTACGCCTATGCCGCCGGCCATTAGAAGTGAAAAACTGGCGCTTTCGTCGAGCGGGAATTGGTTTCTCGGCCTGGACACGAATGTTTTTCGACCTTCCCGGAAAATCCTGAACATCAATTCGGAACCGCCCCTGCCCAAAGATTCCTGCTGCACGCCGAGCACGTATTTGGATCGATCCTCCGGGTCGCCCGCCAGCGAAAACTGTCGCTGGTACTCGGGCGCGACGACCACATCGACATGGGCGCCCGCCTCGAAGCGAGGCAGAGACTCGCCGTGCTTTCCCGAAAGCTCGAAACGCGCGATTCCGTTCGCTTGATCCTCGCGCTTGGCGACGACCACCGGAACGACCGGCGGCGGTCCGCGCAGCGGTTTCGGAGCGGGAGCCAAATCCTCGGATTCGCCGCGGCGGAGACGGTCCAGATACTCTTCGGGCGCCAGCAGCCTTTTGTATCGCTCTATCCCTTCTTCACGATCCAGAGGATGCGCGAGCGGGTACGGGGGCGGCATCGTGTCGGCAGGGTAAACCGCCAGCGTTTGGTCTTCGTATTTAAGGTCCAGGCTTGTTTGCAGTCCGCGCTCGTTCGTAGACTTCGCCTTGACATAGGCCCCTTTTTGCCGGTCGAGCTCGATATCCCACCACCATTTCTTTATGGGATTTATTGATCCCCTTCCCAGCCGGTCGTCGAGTTTCGCGAGCGTTTTGGCAGTTCGCGGCACGTTGCTCGCCAGCCATCGGAACGGCGCTTCGGCAAACAGGCCTTCAAGGTTCCACGGGCAGGTTTTCATGCAGCGGCCGCACATGCCGCCCGCCGAGTTCGTTAGCCGGTACCGGGTGCATTTCTCGGCGTCCGATTTCCAGATCTCATAGCCGTTGTACATCAGCTTGGGACCTGCGGTGATCGCTCCCGACGGACATTCCCGCGCGCATTTGTTGCAGGATTCGCAAAATTTCTGGAGGCCGAAATCGATTGGCTTGTCGTGGCTCATGGGCATCGATGTCGTTACCGTACCGGCCTTGAGCCTCGGGCCTAGATAGGGATTGAGGATAACTTCGCCTATTCTGCTAACCTCCCCGAGCCCGGACAGAAGCAATAGCGGCGGCTGAAGCACTTCGCTGTCGAGAACCGAATGCACGCGCGCCGAGAATCCCTTCCGGCGAATCTGCTCGGCCACTACGCCTCCGACGAGCGAAAACCTCAAATAGGCTCGCATCGACTGGGCGACCGATATCCAATCGTCGCCGGAAGCGCCTTCCATTGTGTCGAATCCCTGGTCGAACAGCATCGAAATCGCATTTTCGTGGTAGGGAGACAGCGGATTTCCGCCCGAATCATGGGAATAGTAGGCCCATTCGGGCGCTCGGGAGAGACCAACGGCGTCGGTGGTCAAATAATAGGAAGCACCCTTGATGTTGTCGGCGTTGCGCGCCGGGTCGGCGGAATCTTCGGCTGGCGGATTCCGGGCGTCGCCGAATTGAAGCAGGAGGAGAGCGCCGAGGGCGCGCCTTGCGCAGGCTCCAATCGGACTTTTCATGACGTAGTGCCCGCCCTTCGCGGCATCCTGAACCGCGGGGCCCATGTCGCCGAATAGAGCTCTTGCGAAAAAATCCGCGCGCTTGGGAAACCTCGGCACTCTCTCTTCGTCGATAAAGGTCGTCGGGCTATCGACGCGCCTCTGGTTTTCGAACGGGTGCGGACCCAGCCTGAATTCGCGCTTGGCGAACGGTATCTCGGTAGCGGCCCGCTTGCCAAGTCCGCGGCCAAGCCACCAATCCGGACCGTGGCTGCGTAAGCCATCGCGCCCCGCATTCCTCGCCAGCGGCCTGTCCGGCTCCAATTCGAGGTCTGTCGTTACGGCGGCGAGCCCGAAGCCCTGACGCGCAAATGCGTTGCAAAGCCGTCCGCGCACCATGCCGCACAAGCCCGCCGACACGCTTAGCTTGTACAAGTCGACATCCGAAGTCGACATCGAGTGAGCTCGCGCTTCGTATCCCAGCATCCTGATGTAGTTGGCGATGACAACCGCCGTGTTGGAGGCCAGCAGCGACGCCCTCTCGAGCTGAGTGCCGCGGAACCACTCGGTGCCCGGTTCGCCTTCGGCGGGTTCGCGCGCGAATTCGACAAGAAAAACCAGAGCATGGCCGTGGTGAGGGACCGGGTTCGGAGTATTTCGCGAGGCCGCGAGAATATCGGCGTAAATGGCATCCACGCCAGCGGCGTAGCTAGTCGGCTGCCCGGCCTCCAATTCCCTTCTGATTCCCTCGATATCCGGGTTTCGCCGCGGCTCGTTCAAGAAATGGCTCGGCGCTAGGCGCGAAACTCCCGCCATTGAGCAATCGAAGTAATACCCCGCGGCCTTTAGGTGCCTTGATCTCTCCGACGGGTCGTCGGGAATATCGGCCTTTCCGTGCGCGACGGCACCGTCGCGCACGGTATCCATCATCGCGGCGTAGCGTCCCATTGCATGCGCAAGCGAATCGGGATGGTCGGGCGCGTAGTTGGGCAGCGGAGTATCCGGAATTCCCGACAAGTCCAAATCCGAGCTGGCGCGGGCAAGCTTTTCCAGTGGATACGGGCCAAGGTGGAAGGCCCGATTCTTGCTAGAAAAAAGCTCCATCGATCAATCCTTGCGGCACCCCTTGGCGGCTAGCCTATGCTTTATCCAAACTGAATGGTATTGGCCAGCAAAACCAAAGATAGGCGAATGAGACCGGCCGGTTCTCGGTCCATATTGCCAGCGAATCGCCGCCGCGCAAAAAAGCCGCGCGACTTTATTCCGGGTCGGACCGCGGCGAGCAAAGCCCGATGCGCGCGCCCGGGAGCAGCGTTAGCCGGCGCCGAATCCGCGGCGCGCAATCTAGTTCCGCTCGATCGATTCGAACTGCGCATCGAAATTCTATTCGCCGAAACCATCGGCGCCCCTCCTCCGGAAAAATTCGAAGAAAACCCGGCCGACCGCGAATCTCGAAATGCCCGGAGCGGAACAATCGTTCTACCGCCGTCGAAATTTCCGAGGGCCTGTCGCAGCGAGATGAACATTTTCAGACATCCTGACCTCGCGGATTGATTTCTAGTTGTCCGAAAGCGGATTTTTCTAGCAATAGAAGGGCGAATTGCGGATTTGAGGCGTGGCGGGAGCATCGGAATACGGCAATATAATATGAACCTGCAATTAGCGCGGCGAAGCCCATGAACATTCTCCCCATTCACCCTCCGGATACCGTCCGCATCGTCAATTCCTCCTTCTCCTTCGCCTTCGCGGACGGCCGGACCGTGTAATTCTCCAACCTCGAGCCCCGACTTTCACGACGAGAGCGACCGCGGCGCGATGCTTTTGCGGGTCGCCAAGTTCGCCGAGAGCGGCGTTCGGCGCGGGGCTCTTCAGGCCGCGTTCGGCATCGGCCGGTCGACCCTGTAGCGGGCGGCGAACAAGCTCAGGGCGATCGGGGCCGCGGCTGCCCGGGAGCGGGACCGAACCGGGAAAAAAGGGTTCATGGCAGTTGGCAGGCGAAAAACCCGAAGTCAGGACACCTGAATTTGGAATCGCGGTCCGAAGTACGGTTGCGCTCGCCGCCTTGCCGACCGATTTGCGGATTGCCGCGGACCGCGGCGCACTGAAAATTCCTTTGCCTCCCTGATCGCGCAGATTCCAGTCGGCCCCAATATTGGCCTTGGAGTCCATTGCCGGTTGCAGCCATAGGCGAGAGCATGTCCGACCTGAATTTCGAAAGGCGCGCATCAATGCCGGATATTGTCCGCCAAAATTTGGATAATACGAATGTTTCAGCCTCGGTTGCCTAAAATGACAATTCAAGTTAGTTTGCGCGCTCGGATGTCGTGCGAACTTTAGATTCATTGCACAGACTAATGAAAGTTATCCAAAGGAGGAATCATGCAATTTATTGGGTTATTAAAACTCTTCGGCTTGATTGGATCGAAGATTAGACAAGCTCTTCTCGCTGCTTCAGCATTGGGGCTCGCGATCGCCTGCGCGTCTGCAGTTTCGGCACAGGGGATCACTATAGGGCTGATACCGAAATTTACCAGCGATCCGTACTTTGTTGCCGCCAATCAAGGCGCGCAGGAAGCTGCGGCGGAACTGGGAGTTACAGTTGAGTTCAACGGTCCGGTCGGCGCGGATGTCACCGAACAGGCGAACATTATTGATCGGTTCGTTCGAAGACGGTTCGACGTTATCGCGGTTTCTGCAAACGACCCGGATGCGCTGGCGCCTGCAATGAAGAGAGCTCAGGATGCCGGGATCGTAACGATGACCTGGGATGCTGATGTCAATCCCGACGCGCGGTCCTTGTTCCTGAACCAGGCCACTTTCGAAGGAATGGGACGAACCTTCGTCGAAATGATGGTTCGCTCCGCCGGAACCACCGAGGGAGACTTCCTGATTGTAACGGCCGTCCTGACTGCGCCGAACCAGAACCGCTGGATAAAGGAACTCAAGGAATATGCCGCCGCGAATTATCCCGGCATGAATTTCATGGCGACCCTGCCCGGCGATGAAGACCTCGAGAAGAGCAAGAACGTCACTCTCAACTACCTTCAAGGCAATCCCGACACGACTGGCGTTTTCACCGTAACCGGTATCGCCACGCCCGGAGTAATTGAAGCTGTCAAGCAGCTTGGACTGGAAGGCAAGGTCGCGGTTACGGGTCTTGGCGTTCCCAGCCTTATCCGCCCGTACCTCAAGGACGGTTCGCTGACGGAAGCTGCGCTTTGGAGCCCGATCGACATAGGCTACGGAGCAATCTACATTGCACAGGCGCTGCACGACGGCACCGTGAAACGAGGAGACGCGTCCATGCCGGCCGGCAGACTCGGGGATTTACAGTTCATCGGCGAGGACACCATCCTGCTAGGTGACCCATTTATCTTCACGGCCGAAAACGTAGACGATTTCGATTTTTAGCAAATGTAGCTGCGGGGCTTAGGTGCCCCGCAGCAACCCGTCCGCAGCGGCACTGCCCGTCAGCAGCAGTGCGTTCGAATGGATGAACAGGATTTCGCACTCATCCAAACGGTGCACCTATGACTCAAAAAATTTCCAGTGACCGGATTCGAATTGAGTTCGGCCGCAAGCTGCGTCTGGGGTTTGTAGGAGGCGGCCGCGACTCGGTAATCGGCGGCACTCATTTGGCCGCCTCGCGAGTGGATGGGTTCTACGAACTGACCGCAGGAGTATTTTCTGTGGATCATGCCGTTTCCCGAGCCACCGCAGACGCCGAGTTCGTTGCCTCCGACCGCGTGTATTCGGACTTCAATGATATGGCTCGCGTCGAATCGGAACGAGATGACGGAATCGACGTAGTGACCATAGCGGCGCCTCCGAATCTGCATTTTCCTATTGCCAAGTCGTTCCTGGAATGCGGCATCGACGTGATCTGCGAAAAACCGATGACGCGCAGTTTATCCGAAGCAGAGGAACTTGATCGGCTGGTGCTGGCGAATGACCGCTTGTTCTGCCTCACTCACTGCTACACCGGCTACCCCATGGTCCGACATGCGCGAGAAATGATTAGGAACGGAGAATTGGGAACGATAAGGATCGCTGAAGGAGAATTGGCCGCAGGCGATCCCGGCGTCAGCTTCGAACCGGAAGATCCCGATGATCGCCATTGGAGATTCCGCCGGGATACGATGGGGGAGGGAGCGATCTTGGGAGAAGTTTCTTCTCACGCGCACCACTTGCTGACTTACGTTGTCGGCGATGATGCAAGCGAAGTATCCGCCGAATTAAATACATTCGTTGAAAGACGGGAAGTATTCGATAACTCCTACGTCATGCTCAGATTTGAAAACGGCGCCCGTGGCCGGGTCTGGGGAAGCTATGTTGCAGCCGGGAATGATCACGGCCTGTGGTTCAGAATCTTTGGAGACAAAGGGAATCTCACGTGGGTGCAGGAAGATCCTGAAGTTCTCTGGTTCAAGCCAATTGGGAAGGCGGCCATACGAATTGCCAAGGGATACGGCCAGCTTTCGGGCGCGGCCGATCGCGCGTCGCGTCTCAGGCCGGGGCACCCCGAAGGCTACATTTTGGCATTTGGCAATCTCTATTCCGATTTCGCCTGCGCCGTAGCGGCTAGAAAACTCGGGAAGCCCTACCATCATTTTCTGGATCTTCTGCCGAATACGTTGGACGGCTTGCGCACGATGGCTCATATCGAGGCCGCGGTCGAGTCAAACAGCCGAAACGGCGAATGGGTGCATGTGGCGCCGATTCGAAAGGCGCAGCGCCGAGACGCTGAAGAATGAAATTTTGCGTATTTGGCGCCGGAAGAATGGGATCGATTCATGCCGGCAACGTAGCCGCCCGCGAAGGCGCGGAACTTGCCTACGTCGTGGATCCGAACCTGGAGCTGGCGCGCCGATTGGCGGACCGGCTGAACGCTACCCCGCTTGTAAGCGGCGCGGATGCCCTTGAGGACAGATCGGTCGATGCCGTTATAATTGCATCTGCAACCGAAACTCATGCGGAATTGATCGTCGAATCCGCCAAGGCGGAGAAAGCAATCCTCTGCGAAAAGCCGATTGATCTGGATATGGGCCGCGTTAGGAAATGCGAAGACGTACTCGACAAATGCCCTGTTCCTCTCATGATAGGGTTCCAAAGACGGTTCGACGCATCTCTAAGAGCCGTAAAGGGTTTCGTCGGCGGAGGCGAAATCGGACAAATAGAAACAATCGCGATTGTCAGCAGAGATCCGTCGCCGCCTCCAGGCTCCTACATTGCCGTATCCGGCGGCCAGTTTCACGACCAGATGATCCATGATTTTGATATGGCGCTCTGGATGTCCGGCGAAGCGGGAAAGATCGATGTGTTTTCGATGGGGAGCAATTTGGTAGATCCGGAAATCGGCCGTCTGGGCGATACCGATACGGCGCACGTATTGATGCGCTTCGAATCGGGCGCGTTTTGCAGGATAGACTGCAGTCGCAGAACCACATACGGCTATGATCAACGCGTCGAAGTATTCGGGTCCAAGGGCATGGTTTCGTCGACCAATCATCACATGACTGGCGTGGAGACGTGGACTTGCGAGGGTACTGCTACAAGAAGCTTGTTGAAACAGGATTTCCTAGCACGATACCTACCGGCGTACGCAGCGGAACTCGATGAGTTTATTGCCGCGGTTGAGCTTGGACGGCCGGTTCAACCGGATTTCAGGTGCGGTCGCAGGGCGCTGCAGCTAGCGGATGCCGCGCGGCGGTCGCACGAGACGGGCGAGCGGGTTGAAGTCGACGCAAATTAGTCGCGCGCCTAGGATACGGCCGCGCATGGCCGTCCCCTCGTCGGCCGGCAATGCCATTGCCCGCGGAGATTTCTCGAACAATCATCGCGCCGATGCGCAGCAGCGGCGCTTGTCCGCTCACAGGCGCGATATGCCAGAATCGCGAATGCGCGCAACCGATTCCTTGCGCGCGGAAGGCGTGAAGCCGAGGACCGGTCAACGCTATTTCCGAAACTTCTGGATATTCTCGTTCAGGAAGACGCCTAGAATCAGGGCGCAGCCGATGATCGTGAGGCCGATATCTCCTCTTACGCCGGCGAAGCTAAGGCCATCCTGCAGATACGAAAGTATCAGCAGGCCCATGACCGTTCCCCAGATAGTGCCGGATCCGCCGAGTATCCTCGCACCGCCCAGAACCACAATCGCAATGGCGACAAGTTCCAATCCAAATCCTGCATTCCCGCGAGCGCTGAAGATGCGCGACGTATGGACCAGGCCGGCCAACCCGACCATGAGTCCCATGATTGCGTAGACGGCAACCGTAACTTTTTGAGTTGCAACCCCTGAAAATCGGCTTGCGGTAGCGTTGTGGCCTATCGCATATACATATCTCCCGAATGGCGTCTTGGAAAGCAGTAGCCAGAAGATCACGGCGCATATGACGAGCACGACGAGTTGCGCCGGAACCATCCCGCCGAATTTGTATTGGCCGAAGACCGAAAACCATTGCGGAAAATTGGAAACGGCATCGGCATCGGACACGGCAAAGGCAATGCCGCGAAACAAGGCGAAGGTGCCAAGCGTTACCACGAGCGGATGAAGGCGAAAGTAGGTGGTTACCAAGCCGTTAAGCGTTCCCCCGGCGACGCCTACGATTACTCCAAGTAAGGAAGCCGCTCCTAAGGGCAGCCCTGCCTGATAGGAAAACCCGATCGTAACCGAGACCAGGGCCAGCAGCGCGCCGACGGACAGGTCGATCCCGCCCGTAATAATAATCAAAGTCATCGCCAAGGAAATGAAACCTACTTCGACGAATGCTCTGGTCGCATCCAGAAGGCCCCAGACGCTGAAGTAGCCTGGAACGAGAACGCTTGTAAGAATGATCTGGAAAATGAAGATTATCGCCAGAACAGTCGTCCGCCCGAGTTTGCCGAACGGATTGCCCCAGGATGCGCCCGTCCAAGCCTTCTCGGAACGGTTTTCAGTCATATCTTCTTCTCCAAGTATCTTTGGCGAATGCCTTCGGAAGAGACCGAAAGAAGTATCAAGACGCCCAATACGAACAGTTCCATTGTTCCCGGAACCCTATTGAGAGTCATTGCGTTCAAAATGACGCCAACAAGAAGGGCTCCGACGATCGGAGAGAATACGGAGCCTCGTCCGCCTCGAATGCTCGTACCTCCCAGCACCACCGCGGTAATTACCCTTAATTCGAACGACGTCCCCGCAGTTGCCTGCAATTGGCCGATTTGCCCCAGAAATCCCGCGGCGGCAAGTCCGCACGCCGCTCCCGACAATACGAAAGCAATCAGGCGAGTACGGTTGACAGGAAGACCGAGGGTGGTCGCGCCACTCTCGTTGCCTCCGACGGCGTAGATGTTTCTCCCCCAAGCGGTGTTCGTACTTACCCAGTAGAAGCCTACCGCTAAAACGACAAGGAGGAGCACCGATACCGGTATGCCGGCGACATCCGACAACCCAAGGACTCTCGATGTTTTGGGCACATTGAGCACCTGCGCCCCGGCAAGAAGAAGAATTAAGCCGCGGTAGACGAAAAGAGCGCCGAGAGTCGTAATAATCGAAGGCACTTTTCCGTAGGTCGACAGCACTCCGTTCAAGAGCCCGATGGCTGTTCCGACCGCCAACGTGGCAAAAAGCGGCAGCAAGTTGCCGCCGAACATCATCGCGAGGTTTCCATAAATGAATGCGCAGACAGCCAGAACAGACCCCACGGAAACGTCGATTTCTGCGGACAATATGACCTGATTGACGGCTAGGCCGACGATGGCGATAATCACGCCTTGTTCGAGTATTCCGATAAAGTTGTTGACCGAGAAAAAGCCCTTCGTCGTCACGGAGAATACGGCGAGCAGCAAAATCAGAAACAGAAGAGCCGGAGTCTCGGGCCGCGCTAGCAATGTGTTGGATAAAATAGAACGTCCATGCCTATCTTTCGGGCTGCGGGCGTCAACTCCGTCTCCCTGGTCGCTAGGCATGGGAATCCACCGTAACTCCGGCTGCGGCCGAACCAATCACATCCGGCGAGAAGTCCTTTCGATCAAATGACCGAACAAGACGTCCCTCGCGCATCACCAGCGTTCGGTCGCACATGGCAAGAATCTCGTTCAGTTCCGAAGAAATCATCAAGACTGCGTGCCCCTGCTTCGCCAGTCCGTCAATAATGCGATAGATTTCGGACTTTGCGCCGATGTCCACTCCCCGCGTCGGTTCGTCGAGTATCAGGATTTTCGGGTTTCGCGCCAGAGCCTTGGCGACAACGACCTTCTGCTGGTTGCCTCCGGAAAGAGCCGAGACAGGATCATCCAGTCCGGCGCCGACGATTGTTACCTCTTTGGCGGCGTTTTCGGCGAACTTGTCCTCGGCCGACGTGTCGATGAAGATGCTTCGCATGAATTTCAGCAAGCTGGAAAACGTAACATTGTGCTTGACGGAAAATGGCAGGATCAGTCCGAGAGTCCTGCGTTCCTCGGGAACCATGCCTATTCCATGGCGAAAGGCTCCCTGCACGCTCGAAATGTTGGAAATTTCTCCGTTTAGCCTCACCGTTCCCGCGGTTCGGTCTCTCAGCCCGAACAGCGTTTCGGCGATTTCCGATCTGCCCGCGCCAATCAAGCCCGATATTCCTAGAATCTCGCCTTCGTGCAGCCGAAATGAAACGTCTTGGAATGCGCTGCCCGAACCCAGTCCCTCGACTTCCAGCACTACGTCGCCGATTTCATGAGGATGCCTCACAAACAGTTGCTCAACGGGGCGGCCAACCATCTTTCTGACAAGGCCGGACACCGTTTCGTCGCTTGTAGGACGGTCCGAGATCATCCTTCCGTCTCTCAGCACGACAGCCCGATCACAGACTTCGAAAACCTCGTCGAGCCTGTGAGTGATATAAAGCACCGCCACGTTGCTTCTCTTGAGAGAGCGGACAACCGAAAACAAATTAAACACTTCCCGTTCCGTAAGAGACGCGGTCGGCTCGTCCATTATGATAACCCGCGCATTGGCATTTAGCGCTCGTGCCACTTCAACGAGCTTTCCGTTTGCCGCCGAAAGGAGTTTTGCCGGAGTATTGACATCGACAAACAGTCCCAGCCGATGCAACAGTTCGCGGGCTCTCTTCTCCATCGCGCCGGCATCGAATGCTCCGAACCAGCGTCGCGGACGTTCGAGACCCATCCAAATGTTTTCTACGACCGAGAGCTCGGGAAACAGATCCAGCTCCTGCGGAATCATTACGATTCCAGCATTCTCTCCGTCGCTGGGGCCCCTGAATTCGACAGGTTTTCCATCGAATTCGACATGCCCTTCGCTAGGCGAATAAAGGCCGTAAAGGCACTTTGAAACAGTGCTCTTCCCGGCGCCGTTCTCTCCGACGACGGCAACCACTTCGCCCGTGAACAACTCTAGATCTATTCCTTGGCAGGCCTGAATGTTGCCGAAGCGCTTTGAAACGTTGCGCAATGCGCACAACAATTGACGGCGCGAAGTAGAACTCACTTCCTGCATGTTGCGAGCTCCGCGCAACTGGCCGTCATTCCGACGCCGACGGTGCTCCGCCCTGTTCCATAACCGGTCCGAAAAGCTGCATCGCGCGTATAATGCTCAAGCATCGGCAATGGAATCTCCGACCGGATTGTCATCGACAGCTCCGACAACAGTTTGGTCAAAATCCACTATCGAACCGGTCATAATCCCGGATTCGTCGGACAGCAGGAACGCCAACGCCCTTGCAATATCCTCCGGTAGAAGCAAGCGTCCAAATGGCTGAGCTGCAGAAGCTGATTCGAGCCAGTTCTCCCCATAGCCGTGGTAATTCGCCTGCAGATCGTGTTCAGTCGGCGTAGCGGTCCAGCCGATGTTGAGAGCGTTGACCCGAATCTTGTCCCAGCGCAAGGAATTGGCCAGATTCTTGGTCAATGTGAGCAGGGCGGCCTTCGCGGCGCTGTAGGCGGTAATGTAAGGTTGGCCTCCGTACGCGGCAACAGACCCAATGTTGGCAATCGTCCCGCCTCTTCCATGCCTGCGGATGTTGGGCACGACTCTCTGCGTAAGGAGAAACGGCGCTCGTACATTGACGTTGAAGAGATAATCCCAGAGATCGGGCGTGGTGCTTTCAAGTGTTCCCCGGGTCGTGCAGCCGCAGCAGTTCACGAGGCAGCCGAGGTCGCCGAACGCTTCTTCGGCGCGATCTATTACGGCGAAACAGTCTTCGGGAAGCGACAAGTCGGCTTGCACGAATAATGCCTCTGATCCCAGCTCCCTGATTTCTTCGGCAACCGAATTTCCGTTATCAGCCGATCGCCCGCAAATCGCAACGGCCCTCGCTCCCCTTTCGGCCAGCAATTTGGCGGTTGCGCGGCCAACGCCCTGCGTTCCGCCCGTTACAACGATTGCCTTATTGTCGAATCTCAAATCCACCGCTCCTTCCACCGCCTCGAGTTCGCGGATCATCAATTGGCGACCCAATTGAAAACAACTTAATCAGTTCATTTGAATCTAGTCAACAGATTACCGGTCTCGCTGAATACATGGGTTGGGAACCACTTTATCCAACAACCGAAGTATTGGCGCGCCGGGAAGCCTTCTTTCTCGGTCGCGCCGGTCGGTTTGCCCTTCCCTCGATGTTGCCTTGCGCGCCAGCGAGCAAAAAAAAGGCGGCGGCGGAAAACGGGGGAAGCAAAAGCAGATGCATGAAAGATACTGACCGGTTAACAATCATCGCACGCAGTGCCAGCGGTCGGTCTCGACGATCGAATTAAACTGGGACTCCGAGGCTCCAGCAGCAGCGGCTAGTCGATCCGACGCGCCTCCAATTGGCTGAAGGTCAATAGTATAGGCGCTGCTTGCTCCTTCCTGCTTCGCGCTCGGCGACAAGCGACTTGGTTTTTGGATCATTCGTCACTTCGGCGCCTACGACTTCCCACCACACGCCGGAATCCGGCGGAAATCTGTATTTCTCCGTCGGAACGACGATCATGCATGAAACGGTTTCATCGCGAGCTTCTCTCAAGGCCCGACGAATGTCGTCTTCGCTTTCGGCCAGCCAAGCTCTCAGCCCGATGCTCTCAGCATTTTTTACATAGTCCACATCGATGAATTGACCCTTGTCCAGAAGGTTCGTTTCGGGGTCTCGAATCTTGAACTCGTTGCCAAGTGAATGGCCCACCAGAGCCTTTTGATGCCCGTGGATAGACTGGTACCCGTTGTTCACGTTGAGAATGATCGTGATCTTTACTCTCTCCTGCATCGCAGTGACTAGTTCCATCGGGTGCATCTGGTAGTTTCCGTCGCCCATGAGAATTAGCACCTCCCCGTCGGGATCGGACAAGCGTACGCCTATGCTTGCCGGAATGTCGTATCCCATGCAGGAGTTGCCGAATTCGATGTGAACGTTTTTTCCGCCGGTTGCGTCGAATAGCTTCGTCAGGTCGGCCGGTATAGTCCCGGCGGCGGCAACCAACGTGTCTCCGCTTCGCATTTCCTGGTTCAGGATGCCGACAAGCTGCCCTTGGCTAACCTTTTCATTGTGGCGCTGAACGAATACTTTTGAATTCTTAACCTGTTCCCATTCAGCGCGAAGATTCTTTGCCCGGGCGACCCACTCCGGATTTGCCTTAACTTTCAGCGCATGCGCCGCTTCCGCAAGCGCATCCAAGGCCAGCTTGGCATCCGCAGTGATCGGCAGCGCGCCTAACTTGTATGCATCGCGGCTGTTGACATTCACTGAAACGAAGCGGACATTCGGGTTCTGAAACGCTGAATTGGAGCCTGTTGTGAAATCCTTAAGCCTCGTTCCTATGCAAAAAATGAGATCTGCTTCTTCTGCAATTCTTGCCGCCGCCGGCGTGCCCAAATGACCCGTGCCTCCTAGAAGAATGTCCGACCCGTCTCGCAACGCTCCGCGACCCGCATGAGTTTCTCCGACAGGTATGCCGAATTTTCCGGAAAACTTGGCTAGTTCCCGCCAAGCTTCAGAATAGTGGACGCCGCCGCCCGCGATGATGAATGGTCGCTCGGCATTCCGGAGAGCGGCAGCGGCCTCCCTGATTCCGTCCGGGCTAGGCATTGGACGTTCGATTTTCCAGACGCGCCTTTCAAAGAACTTGGAAGGATAATCGAAAGCATAGCCCTGAATGTCCTGCGGAAGAGCAATTGTAACCGCGCCCGTTTCCGATGGGCTCGTCAAGACGCGCATGGCCTCGGGCAGCGACGTCAGGATTTGCTCCGGCCTCGTAACCCGATCGAAGAACCGGCTGACTATGCGGAACGTGTCCGTGACCGACATATCGTCCGAAGTCAGGTGCTCGATATCCTGGAGGACAACTCCGCCGAAGCGGGATGCATAGTAGTCTGATGGAAGCAATAGCACCGGAATGCGGCAAATAGTTGCCGTCGCCGCGCCGGTGATCATGTTGGTTGCCCCCGGTCCAATTGATGTCGTGCATGCCATCGTGGATTTGCGTCTCATACTCCTCGCGAACCCGGTAGATGCATGAACCATAGATTGTTCGTTGGCTGGCTGATAGTAGGGAAGTTCCTGTCCGTATTCGACCAATGCCTGGCTCAATCCAGACACGTTGCCATGCCCGAATATGCCCCAAATACCCCGAATTAGCCTTTGCTGCTCACCGTCAAATTCGCTGAACTGAACCTGGAGATATTTGACGATCGCTTGAGAAAGCGTCAAACGCTCCGTTCTTTCCGCAGAGTAGAATTTCATGAATTCGCCCTTTTTTTGAGTGCCTGCCGGTCAGCGACAAGTAACTGTAATGAAGATAGCTCACTGCTTGTTTGTCGGTCGAGCCTTCAAGTATCCGGCTGAATATTACAGTCGCGTATTATCGAAATGCAACAACGCATGCCGGATGGTTAGACGGTTGTCCTTGAGAATGAATACAGCCTGCTGCAAATGACAATCAATGGCACCCCCCTCCCCCCCGCAAACCAAGGCAACCGCTCTTCCTAAGCTGGCTGACTTTTTCGTAGGTCACCTTGCAATTCGTTGATGCGTAACGAGTTATTCGGAGGGCCAATTCCACACTGTTCCTACGCTTTCGAAAATAAAGTGAATTCCGGTCGGCGAGCCAAGGAGTTGCTAGAGGAACTCAGCCAAACCCGAACGGTCTTCCCCGGAACTGGCCTGCGAATGGTCTACGAACTGCCCGGGAGCGGTACCGAACCGGGAAAAAAGGCTTCATGACAGTTGACAGGCGAAAAACGCGAAGCCAGGACATCTGAATTTAATTCAAGAAATTCCGCCGCGTCGCGCGGGCGTCGCCCTGGTTCACGGCCGAATCGTAACGGACCGGCCGAAAAGGATTTCCGTCCACCAGCCATTCTTTCCCAATCGATTCGAAGCCTCCGCGAAGCTGATTCAATTGGGCGACGCCTCGACGCGCGTAAGGCAAGCGAACATCAATCAGCGGAGGAGACCCCCGCTTCCTCGAATGTCGACATTCCGCGATGAAGCTCGACCGCGCTGCGTAGAAGACCAATTGCCAGAGCCGCGCCCGAAGCCTCTCCCAGTCGCATGCCCAAGTCCAATAGCGGCGACATGCCCATCTCGCTCAATAGCTTTCCGTGAGAGGATTCCTTTGAAAGATGCCCCGCGACCGCGTGATCCAGTAGCGACGCGTCGACGGCATGCAATACCGAGGCGGCGGCCGTGCAAACAAATCCGTCGAGAATCACAGGTATTCCTAGAACGCGCGCTCGCGCAATGGCGCCCGCCATTGCCGCGATTTCTCGCCCACCCAGGCAGCGAAGTATTTCCAGCGGGTTCGAAAGCGACGTCTTGTTGGCTCCGACCGCTTGTTCCACGATTCGAGACTTGTATTTGAGCCGCGCGCCGGAGACTCCCGTACCGGCCCCTGTCCAGTCGCCAGCCGACCCTCCGAATAGAGCCAGCGCGATCGCCGATGCCGATGTCGTATTACCGATTCCCATTTCGCCGACAACCAGAAGATCCACGCAATCCGAAACCGAGCGCCATCCGCAGCAGAGCGCCTCGACCGCCTCGTTCTCGTTCATCGCCGGGCCTTCCGCGATGTCCCGCGTCGGCCGATCAAGACTCAATACGTGAACGCGAAGCTCCGCCTGAGCCGTTCTTGCCAGCTGATTTATAGCGGCGCCGCCTGATTCGAAATTCGCTACCATTTGCGCGGTGACCTGTGCGGGATAGGCCGAAACGCCGCGCGCCGCCACGCCGTGATTCGCCGCGAAGACCACGATTCGGGGCGATAGGAGCTCGGGAGCGGCTAATCCTTTCCAGCTTGCGAACCAGACGGCAAGTTCCTCCAAACGTCCTAGTGACCCCGCCGGCTTGGTTAGCCGGCTGTTCCGTTCAAGAGCTTCATCGCGAGCGCGCCTGCTCGCGCTCGGAGGATTTTCGATTGCCTTAGCGAATTTTTCCAGCGAATCGAACGGTTGCGCTTCAGCCTCCAAGACCGACCTCATCATTTGAATTGCAGCAAACTCGAATTTAGCAGACAAATAAAATCTAGCTATGGAATAAATTCACCATGCCCGATGAAAATTCCGACGGCGAATGGCGGCCTCGGCCGGGCGACCTAGCGGCGGCGCTCGGGTTTCTTACACGCTTCCCGGTCGCGGGGAGCTTCGGTCGATTCTCTCCGGACAGCGCCTGGGCCTGGCCATTCATCGGCGCGCTCCTGGGCGCCGCTGCGGCGGCCGTCGTCGAAATTTCGCTATTTCTCGGAATGTCGGGGTTCTTGGCATCCGCGATGGCGCTGGCGTTTCTCGTAGCCGCCACAGGCGCGCTCCACGAAGACGGCCTTGCGGACACTGCGGACGGGCTGTGGGGCGGAAGTTCCAAGGACTCGCGTTTGAAAATCATGCGCGACAGTCGAATCGGGGCGTTTGGCGTCGTCGCGATCGGGTTGTTTTTTCTTGGCCGATGGTCGGGTATCGCGGAGCTGGCCGAATCAAATCGAGCGGTTGCCGCGCTTATTTCGGCGTGCGCCGTTTCGAGAGCCGCGATGGCGGCGGCGATGCATCTAGTGCCGCCCGCGAGAACCGACGGGCTTTCCGCGAGCGTCGGCCGGCCCGGGCGCGGTTCGATCATATGCGGCATCGCCGCTGCCGCGGCTGTTTCGGCGGCATGCGTCGGCTGGGTTTCCATACCGCTGATAGTCGTAGCGGGAGCAGCCGTCGCGCCGGTCTGCTGGCTGGCCCTTAAACGCATCGGCGGGCAAACCGGCGACGTGCTGGGCGCCGCGCAGCAATGCGCCGAAATCGCCGCTTTGGTTTTCCTTGCCGCGGCTCTATGACTATTCGGCCCTAACCTGCGCCTAGACGATCAAGAACGGCTTGAACGGCCGTCCAGAACTTCGCCGACGCGCTTCAGGGCGACGGATAAATCCACGCCCTCCACGGCAGCGATTTCACGCGAAAGCCGATCAACGGCGGATTCATATAGCTGGCGCTCCGAGAAGGATTGCTCCCTTTGATCGTCGCTACGGTGCAAATCGCGAACAACTTCCGCTATGTTCTGAAGCAGGCCGGAGTTGATTTTTTGATCGTACTCCTGCGCTCTTCGCGACCACATCGCGCGCTTGACCTGCGCCCGGCCCTTCAAGGTTTCCAGTGCCTTGGCAATCTCTTCGGCCGTAGCGAGCCCGCGCACGCCGGTTTCGCGCGCCTTTGCCGTCGGCACGCGGAGAGTGAGCTTCTCCTTGGCGATTGAAATAACGTAGAGCTCGTGCTCCTCGTCGCCTATCATCATGTTTTCCACGGCCACGATTTTGCCGACACCGTGCGACGGATATACGACATGCTGGTTGACCCGGAATTTGGAAATTCTCTTCCGACTAGCCATGTTTTTTCAGTTCCCGTTACTCTTGCGGCCTGTCACCTGCCGGCGCTCGCGCTCGCCGCGCCGAATTCAGCAATTCCGCAGACTCCGTTCCGCTTTCGCCGCATTCGCGATTCGATGGCAATCAGCCGCCCTCGCCCGGCCGTTCGGAAAAATACTTCTCCAATTTGCCTTCCTCGAACTCGTGGCTCTCCGCGTTCGGCGGCGCATCCTTTTTCGTTATAATTACCGGCCAAAGTTCGGAGAATTTCCGATTGAACTCCACCCAGCCCTCCATGTCCGGTTCGGTATCCGGCCTGATCGCGTCCACCGGGCATTCAGGTTCGCAGACCCCGCAGTCGATGCATTCGTCCGGATGGATGACCAGCATGTTTTCGCCTTCGTAGAAGCAATCTACGGGGCATACCTCGACGCAGTCGGTGTATTTGCATGCAATGCAGCTATCAATAACGACGTAGGTCATGCGATATCGGAAATCCCGGAGGAAAGCGCGTTGCAGTGTAGATATTTACTCGCCGCGACGCATTCAAGACGGCGACCATGCATAGTCGCACAAGTTTTTGGCCGATTCAAATCGCTTGCGACCGAACTGCGCGTCGCCAGATCGAACAGGCCGACAGAAGGCTTCTGAAGGGCGAGGCGATCCCGCACGACGAGAAGGTGTTCTCGGTGTTCGAGGAGCACACGCGATGGATATCCAAGGGGAAGGCGGGGCTCCCGGTCGAGCTCGGGGTGCCTCTGTGCATCGTCGAGGACCAGCGCCAGTTCATCCTCGACCACCGAATCATGTGGAAGGGCGGCGACGTCGACGTCGCGGCGCCGCTGCTTGAATCCTGCCTGAAGGCGTATCCCGACATCGCCGTCTGCAGCTTCGACCGCGGCTTTCACAGCCCGGAGAACCAGAAGCGCCTGGGCAAGCTTCTGGAGACGGCGGCGCTTCCGAAAAAGGGGCGTCCGAGCGCCGCGGAGCGGCGTCGGCGCCATCCGGCGGTCGAATCGGCGATCAACAATCTTGAGCAGCGCGGCCTGGACCGGGTTCGGACGCGGGGCGCCGCCGGCTTCGAGCGAACGGTCGGCCTGTCCATCCTGGCGGCGAACCTGCACCGGATCGGCCTGATCGCGCAAAGGCGGGAGCGCGAGCGCCTCGAGCGCCTTCGCAAGCGCGGGATCCGGCTCGCCGCCTGACCCGAAGCCCCCCTGATCATCGCGGTGCCGACCCCGGAACAGCGACGGGGCGGCGGCCTATTGCCCGGACTGCGGATTTCCGGCCCGCCAGGCCGCGAAGCGGCGAAAACCGCCACAATATCGCCGAAAAAGCCGTCGAAGGAAATCCAACTGAATTAGTCAGGATTAAATTTGCAAGCTTCGGCAGAAAAAAAGTGGGGGGTTTCGGCCAAGCACGAATTATGAACTTGCTGTCAGACTTCGGAGCGAATCTCCTCTGCCCTTATGAATGGACCTGTGAGTAAGGCGGTGCCGTGAAACCTGAAAGCACCTCGGGAGGATACGCGTAATCCGCTGCGGTCCGTACCCTTCTAAGCGGAAATGGCGAGCGGCGACCGTATGGAGATTTAACAAATTAATGCCGATGACCGAGGCAGATGATGCACTGGCATGATTCGTTGGTAAAGTGTCTAACTCCTACGACACGATCAAATTGACGGTCTGCACGAGCGTAGACTTTGGCAAACAGGTGTTCCTCGTCATTTTCTACATAGCGCCGTAGCGAATAGCTGCACAAGTCGGCAATTTGCACCATGCTCGTGAGTTTGCTGTCAACGAACAGAGGCGTTTCAATTATCCTCTGTATGTCAATCCACAAGGTGCCACGCTCGTGAAAAGTGCGCATCATTCGGGTATGTTTTCGAGCAACAGTTTGGTTGTTATCATGAACTAGAAGGCCGAAAGCTCGTTGGCCATTGGGCCCATCAATATTTTGAAGGTAGCGTTCGAAGCGAGAAATGAGCTGTTCAAAGGCCTGTTCGTCCAACGATAGACGGGCAATCTGCGGGTTAAAGTGTACCTTGTCAATACATTCGGCAAATAGACGAGCAAAACCAAAGCCAGAAACACAATCGGCAACATCATTGATGAAGCGTTGCCGTTCGGATAGGGTGAGATGAATGTAAGGCTCGGTCTGCGCGTAATTCTTTTTGCTTTGCCTGTAGGCTTTATGTCGATTTTGTCTTTGGAGGTCGAGCAAATGAGTTGTCCGCGCACTGGTAACAGCAGCGCGGCGTTGATCGCGGGAAAGCCGCTCGAAATCGGCTATGCGTGATTGCTCCAAGTATTTCCGCAGGAGCCATGCAGTATGGATCTCGGCTTCCTGAAGGCTGTATTTGACCTTAATGTTACTAATTGCGCTGTCAGCTTGGCGCCAATGCCAAATCGGAATGGAGACGCCAGCGAGAACAAAATGTGACGTGTTGCCCGGAACATCGGGAGTGCCAGACTCGTCAACATAACAGAGATGCATAAGCCCACACTCCACAGACAGAGAAAAAAATGCGACTGGGCAGTTAGGGCCATGGGCCCTAAGGTTGAGGCGCTTGGCGACTCATCCCAGACGCTATGGCGAATCTAAAAGGATGATTTGGTGATGTCAAGCCAGATTCTACAGCTGTCAAGAGGCTTCCAAAATTGCGACCGAATAGCGCTCCCGGCTTTCACAGCTTATCCTTCAAAGACAGCAACGCGGCGAACGGGCTGTCCGGGTCGACTTCTATCTTTCGCGGACTCCCTTGGAAATTCTTTTTGCCGGGAGCCTTGTCGCGCTTTCGTTGTACAGTCTTGGAGTCTCCAATTTTCCTAGATCCGTTATGCGTCGGCTTTTTATCGCGCTTTTCGCGAGAATCGGGCGCGGCCTCCGAGGCGGACTGCGATTTTCGATTGGAAAGCCTTCTTTTCGAATCTCCGGCGGCTTCCCGGCGAGGCTGATACTTCCGCCTCGCTATTTTGGTAAATGTATAGAAAACAACCGTTTCCTCGTCGCTCTCCTCCGCACTTTCCTGGTCGGTTCCAGCAGAATCCCCTTTCGGCGCGCCATCAGCCGCGAGACTCTCGCTGCCGATGGCCGAATCCGGCACGGCGTTCCCGATTGCCTGACCGGGGTCCCCGACGGGCTCGGTCGATACTGGCTGCAACTCGGTCGGCGGCGCGGAATCGGCGCGCTTCGTTTCCTCCGCTTGCGGAACTTCCTCGGCTTTGGAGTATTCAGCGGCAGCCTCGGCGATCTCGGGCGCCTCGCTCGGCGGCGCGGAATTTCCGGAGGCCGGCTCCTTTTCCAGGCTTTCCGATTTCTGCGGATTGACCTTCGGCCTGGTTCCGCTCGTCGCCTGGAACCCGAGCCCGCGCATGAGGACGGCGAACTGCTCGAGATTCAGCCCCGAAATCGAGAGCATGTCCGGCGAAGCCTCGAAACCGGCGCGGATGTCCTTGGTACGAAGCAGGTCCGCTAGTCTTTCCAGCATGTCGACCCTTATCGCGAGGTCTCCGGCGCGATGGAATCCGCACATCGGATAATATCCTTCAGGCGCCGATTCCAGCGCCGGAATGGTGACGAGGCTCGGTGGCGGCGAAGGCGGAAATTCCCCGAGTCCTCGGGAAAGCGACCAGAGAAGTATTCTAAGGCGCGTCGGAGCGGGTTTCAGCAGCGATTGAAGAAAAATCGAGTACTGTCCGAATCTGACGCCGTGCGCGCGTAGCGGCTTGCGCGCGTCCTGGTCGAGCGCCTTGGCCTCCCCGGAGACGGCCCAGCGGTTGACGATCCCTAGATTCTCAATCAGCCGAAAAGCGAAGCCGCGGCCAAGGCCTTCGATGCTGCTGTCGTTTTTCAAAGCGAGTAAATGCTCGAAATTCGAAGCGATCTGGAAATCCACGAATACCTTTAGCCGCCGCTCGACCTTGCCTTTGACTTCTGCGCCCGCTTCCTCGTCAACGAACGCCTCGATCCTCGGCGACAGCATGTCCGCCCCCGCGACGAGCTTTCCGATAGCCGTATCGCCCCACATTAGGCCGCCCTGCTCGGTTATTCCGAGTTCGTTGTTCGGCGCGTTCGAAAATTTCTGGGCGCGTAGATTCAGCTCCGGCACCAGAGCCTGGGCGCTGGCCGACTTGATCGCTTTCGAAGCTTCCGGCGCCTCGCCCGCATCCGGGAAGAACCTGAAGCCGTCCAGGCGGCCCACGAACTGGTCCTCCACCGTAACGTCGCCCTTGCTGTTGACTTCCGCCACTAGCCTATCCTTTCTCTTCATGCCCTTGACTAGGGCGCTGGTCCGAAGATCGACGAACCTTTGGGTCAAGCGCAGGTGCAAGGCATCCGAAAGGCGATCTTCTATCGCACGCGTCCTTTCTCGCCAATAGGCGGCGTCTTCGAGCCAGTGCCCCCTCTGCGAAACAAATGTCCAGGTTCTGACATAGGCGATTCGCTTGGACAACGCGTCTACATCTCCGTCGACGCGATCGATTTTCCGCATTTGACCTTCGAGCCAGTCGTCGGGAATGAATCCATTCTGCACGAATTCGAAAATGCGCGAAACCAGTTCCGCGTGCTCGCTAGCCGAAACTTTTCGAAAATCCGGAATCTGGCAGACTTCCCAAAGCAGCTTCACATCCCGAGGACTGCAAATTCGCCGACGGATGCCCGGACTGCCCGCAAGTTCGCGAAGCGCTATCAAATCGTCGGCTTCCCGAGCCCGCGCGAACAACGGGTTGTCGCTCCCGACTTCCAAGGAGGCGATCAAGTTGTCCGTCGATCCGTATTCCAGGTCGGAATTTCGCCACTGAAGCCTACGTACCGGCGCGAAGCGGTTGTCCTGGATGCATTCGACTATCGCGGGATCCATATTCGGCGCGTCGGCCGTCGTGCCGAACGTGCCGGAGGACATGTATCGTCCCGCTCGACCGGCTATCTGGGCGAGCTCGCCGGGAAAAAGGGGTCGCATGCGCCGACCGTCGAATTTTGATAGCCCGGCGAACGCGACATGAACGATATCGAGATTCAAGCCCATGCCGATGGCGTCCGTCGCAACCAGGAAATCGACATCGCCGTTTTGGTAGATCTCGACCTGCGCATTCCGGGTCCGCGGACTGAGAGCGCCCATCACGACCGCCGCGCCGCCGCGCTGGCGTCGAATCAGCTCCGCGATCGAGTAGACGCTTTCGGCCGAAAAGCCGACGACCGCGGAACGAGACTGAAGCCTCGAGATTTTTCGATGGCCCGAATGCTGCAGCGTCGAGAATCGGTCCCGGCGCCTGAATTTAGTGCCGGGCACGACCTGGGCGATTACGCTCCGCATGGAATCGGAGCCAAGAAACAGCGTCTCCGAGAGGCCGCGCGCCCTTAGCAGCCTGTCGGTAAAGACGTGGCCTCGCTCGGCGTCGGAGCAGAGCTGTATTTCGTCGACGGCAAGGAATTCCACCCCCGTTCCCTGCGGCATCGCTTCCACGGTGCAGACCCAGTACTTGGCGTTCGGCGGGATTATTCTCTCCTCGCCGGTAACCAGCGCGGCGACCGACGGCCCCTGGATTTTGACGACGCGGTCATAGACTTCCCGCGCCAGGAGCCTTAGCGGCAACCCGATCATTCCCGTTCGATGGCCGAGCATGCGCTCGATCGCATACCAGGTCTTACCAGTATTTGTTGGCCCGGTTACGGTCGTAACCTGTCCGCGATTCGGCATTCCAAGATTTTCCGGGTAAGCCTAGTAGGTCAACTCGTCGAGCTTCCGTTTCAGCCTTTCGACCGAAATTTGCAATCCCTGGTTGTGCGGGTTCAGCCTTAGAGCGTGGCCGTAGGCCTCCGCCGCCCTCTCGGGCTCGTCCGACCGTTCAAATATCATGCCGAGTCCGGAAATGGCTCCGTAATGCCTCGGGTTGCGCGCCAAGGTCTGGAAAATGTCGGAAACCGACAGCGCGAACTCGCCCTTGTAGAAGTACGCGGTCGCCCTGGCATTCCATCCTTCGGCGAATTCGGGCGCGTGGTCGATCAGTGCGCTCAGATGTTCGATCGCTTCGTCGAATTCTCCCGTCTGCATCGCGCGCCGCCCTCGATATAGCAGCAAATTCATCGATGCCGAACCGGAATCCGACCATGCATCGAATATCTGCTGCTCCGCCAGCGCCGCGGCGGCGGAATCTTCTCCTTGCAGCTGCTCGAACAGCGCATCCAGATCCTGAATATCCTGCGACTGCGCCGGCGCGGAATTGGCAAGGAGCAACGCCAGCGCAATAGTTGCGGCAAAACGAAAAATAGGGCAGTTGGCTAGGGAAGTCATGGCCAGAGCAGTCCAGCGCTAGTTTGAGTGCCCGGCAAGTCTACGGTTTATTCTCCGCGGAGGCAAATAATGAGCGAATTTATGGAAAAGGCGGCAAGGGCGCTTTCGGACCGCCTGCGGGACGGCATCGAGGTTCGCGTTCAAATCAATGTCGAGGACCGCGGCTCGCTGCATATCGACGGCAGCGGAGTTCGAATCGGCGAAGGCGACGCCGACTGCGTGATTTCCGCGAGTTCGGAAACTTTCCTGCTGATTCTGAACGGAGGCCTTGATCCAATGAACGCGATGATGTCGGGCGACCTTTCGGTGCAGGGCGATCTTTCCGCCGCCGCCAGTCTTGCGCGGCTGCTCTAGGCCGGGCTTCCGGCCGGGAGCCTCGTTCGCCTTCCACGTCGGTCGCGCCGCATGTTCGAAGATTTCGCCGCATCCGGCGAGCCGGGCAACCGGTTCTCGCGGCCCGGGCAGGGCCGGCGGCGCAGACGGAGGGAGCCGGTCCGGAAGAATCGCGGTCGCCGCGCAGCCGAAGCGCCGCGTGCGCCGAGCCTCTTTCAGACGTCGCCTAGCTCCGCGAGAGCGAGCGCGTGCAGCGATTCCGTGGCGGCCGCTACAAGTCGCCCGCCGCCATGCGCCTCGCGTCCCTTCCAGTCCGTAACTATTCCTCCGGCGGCGCGAACCAGCGCGATCGGCGCATGCACGTCGAAGGGCTTCAAGCCTGCTTCGACGATCAAATCTATCTGCCCCGCGGCCAGCAGCGCGTAGGCGTAGCAGTCCAAGCCGTACCGCACCAGCAGCGCGCGGTCGGCCAGTCGCCGGAAAGCCAGGCATTCCGCCTCGGTGCCTATCGCCGGATAGGTAGTCGCAAGCGTCGCCTGCTCCAGGCATTTGCCCGATCTAGCCCGCAAATCCCGCCGGCCGAGCGGACCCTCCATCCAGCATTTTCCGAATCCGCCCGCAAACCTCTCCCCGATATACGGCTGATCTACGATGCCGAAAATTGGACCGGATTCACTGGAAACCGCAATCAAAACCCCCCAAGTCGGCGCTCCGCAAAGAAATCCCCGGGTTCCGTCGATCGGATCGAGGACCCAGGTCAGTCCGCTTGCGCTCGGAACAGGTTCGAATTCCTCGCCGAGTATCCCGTCGTCCGGCCTTCGATTTGAAAGGATGGCTCGCATGGATTTTTCGGCTTGCCGGTCCGCTTCGGTCACCGGATCCCAGGACGCCTCCGCCTTGTTGTCAACCGTCAGGGATTCCTGCCGGAAAAAAGGGAGGATGGACGTTCGGGCGGCATCGGCCAGTTCCAGAGCCACGCTTTCAAGCTCGGATGCGAGGACGGAATTCAAATTGACCGCGCCTTTCCAGTTCGCCGACATCTTCGGGCGCGAAAGACATTGAAATTTCGGCGAGGTCAATGCTCTCGCGCTGGATAATGCGCGGATTTGGCGGTAATTGCGATGCAAGGCGAAAATTAATCGGCATTTTTACGATGGCAAAGACTATGCGATCCATGCAGATCACCGAACTCGGCAGGCCTGCCGAAATGCGCGAATTGCCCGTTCCCGCGCCGGGCGATCGGGAAGTCCTGCTCAGGATTCTTGCCGTCGGCGCGAATTTCGCCGACCTGCTGATCGCGAAGGGCGCCTATCAGGTCAAGCCGGAGCCGCCGTTCGCGCTCGGCATGGAAGCTTGCGGAATCGTCGACAGGGTCGGCGCGGGCGTCGAAAATCTCAGTGTCGGCCAGCGAGTTGTCGCTTTCGGGTCGCATGGCGCTCTTTCGGAATTCGCCTGCTACCCGGAGTCCAGCTGCACGGCGATTCCCGATTCAATGGCCGCTCGGCACGCCGCGTGCTTTCAAATCGCCTACGGAACGTCGCATGTCGCGCTTGAGCACAGGGCGAGGCTTAAAAGCGGCGAACGGCTTCTCGTACTGGGCGCTGCGGGAGGCGTCGGCAGAACGGCGATCGAAATCGGTCGGCTTATGGGCGCGGAGGTCATAGCGGCGGCGCGGGGCGCCGAAAAGCTGGCCATAGCCGAACAGGCGGGAGCGCAGCACTTGCTGGACACTGCGACTGCGGATATCCGGGTCGAGGTCAAGCGCCTCGGAGGAGCCGACGTCGTATACGACCCGGTAGGGGGAGACCTGTTCAAGGCCGCTTTGCGAGCGGCCAATCCGGATGGACGGCTTATTCCCGTGGGATTCGCATCCGGAGAAATTCCCAATATCCCGGCCAACATCCTATTGGTCAAGAACCTGACCGTAATCGGCTTTTTCTGGGGCGGCTACTTCAATTACAAGCCGAGCATTCCTGCAGGCAGCATGCAGAAGCTCTTCGCATGGTACGAGGACGGGCAACTCAAGCCGCACATTTGCGCGGTTTTCGAATTCGAGAAGGCCAACCGGGCGTTCGAGAAGCTGGGCAACAGAACCGCCACGGGCCGAATAGTCATCGATGTCGGCGAGGCGAATTCATAAGCGATCTCGGGCGCCGATCCGGATTCGCCGAACTGATTCTAGGCGCGCGGGGCTTGAAACGCGCGTATTTGTTCACAATATATATAGTGAGTGAACAAAGCGGCGATTCGCCGGCTTCAACAACATGGAGGCATCGATGAACGAATTTACCACGGTTCGCCGGGGGATTGCGGGCGCACGGGGCGCGCAGGTCGACGCGGGACTGCGGGCGCATATGAACAAAGTCTACGGCTTGATGTCCGTAGCCATGGTTATTACCGGAGCGGTCGCCTATTTCGTAGGAACAAACGAGCAGCTATTGGCTGCGATATTCGGCACGCCGCTGAAATGGGTCGTGATGCTGGCACCGCTCGGAGTCATCTTCATGTTCGGCTCAATGGTCAATCGTTTGTCGGTCGCTGCAGCTCAGGCCGTATTCTGGGGTTTCTCCGCCCTAATGGGCTTGTCGATCTCCTACATATTTGCGGTTTACACCGGGTTTTCGATTGCTCAGACCTTCCTGGTAACGGCCATCGCCTTTGCCGGCCTCAGCCTTTTCGGCTATACGACGAAGAAAGATCTGAGCGGGATGGGCACCTTCCTCATGATGGGGCTGATCGGCCTGATCGTCGCGATGATCGTGAATATCTTTCTCGGGTCGCCCGCGATCATGTTCGCCATTTCTGTCATCGGCGTGCTGATTTTCGCCGGATTGACCGCCTACGATACCCAGAACATCAAGAACACCTATCTTCAGATGGCGACCGGGCACCGTTCCGACTGGCTCGAAAAAGCCGCGATCATGGGCGCGCTTTCGCTCTACCTGAACTTCCTGAACATGTTCATGCTCCTGCTGCACCTGTTCGGGAACAGGGAATAACGCGAATTCGCGTACCGAATGCCCGGGCGGCGCGACCCGCCCGGCCTTTGCAGGCAAGTCCTTGCATGCGAGCCGGAACGGAAAATTAACGGATTTCGAATTTCAAGCCGGCTCGCCCTATCGATTATTTGGAACGACGCCCGCGCATGCTGCCGGGCGACCGATTTCGATTTTCGGCTATTCATCCAATGAGGCCACCAGCAGGCAAGCGCCCAGAATCTTCCTAGTATCGTCGAATAGAGGCGGCTTTTCTCCGCGCCATCTGGAAAATAGCCTGTGAGGCGCGCTTGACCCGGCGCTCAGACAGTCTAGGCAGTCGCCTGTTTCCGCGATAAACCGGCCCAGTCTGACCGTCGCGTTGGACCGATAGGCGTCCCTGTGCCGAATTTCCATGCGCATGTGGAAAACCGAGCTCCTGGCCCTCGGCAGAATTTTCATGTCGTCCAGCGCTTCCGGCGCTCTTGCCCACAAGCTCCTCGCCGATGCGTACATTCTATCCGCGACAAGCGACGCCCCGAAGAGGCGAGCCGCGAACGCGACATTCGCCACGCTTGTGGCGATCCTCGGATCTCCGCTTGAAAATGCAATCGCCGCCAGCGCTCTCGCGGCGGCAAACCGAAAAGACGGGCTCAGCCTGCGACCGTTCGAAACAGCCCTGTTCGCGTTCTCCTGCAAGCGTTCCCAAACGAGGTCCCAGCGGCTCCAGCCGGAATACAGCGCTTCGCGCATTTCCTTGTCCGAATAGCTAAACACCCAGGTAGGCCGCCCGTACGTGATCGTCGTCAAGCAGCGCATCCGGATCGCCTTCCAAGGCAACGCGGCCGGTTTCCAATACGTACGCGTAGTCGGCAAGGCGCAGCGCCAGCTGGGCATTTTGCTCCACCAGCACGACCGGCACGCCGCCTGCGCAGATTTTCCTGATGATGACGGCGATTTCGTCGACCACGACCGGAGCCAGTCCCATTGAAGGCTCGTCCATGAGCAGCAGCTTCGGCTTGGCCATCAAGGCTCTGCCGATCGCCAGCATCTGCTGCTCGCCGCCGGAAAGCGTTTTGGCATTCTTGCCCAGTCTTTCCGACAAGCGCGGGAAGCTTTCGAACACGGAGCGCAGATCTGCCTCGGCCTGATCGAGATCCTTCCTGAGAAAGGCGCCCGTTCGCAGATTTTCCTCGACCGTGAGATCCGGAAAAACCCGCCTGCCTTCGGGGACGTGAGCAATGCCGCGGCCTACGATCTTGTCGGGCGGCAAATCGCTTATGACCTCCCCGGCGAATCTGATCTGGCCTTCCCGCAGCTTCTCCAGCCCCGAAATGGCGCGCAGGGTGGTCGATTTTCCGGCGCCGTTAGCTCCGATAATCGTAACGATGCTTCCGTCGCGAACATTAATTGAAATGCCCTTCACGGCGGATACCTTGCCGAAGGCGACGGTGATGTTGTCGACTTCAAGCAACATCGCGAGCGCTGCCCAAGTAGGCCTCGACCACCGCCGGGTCGGTGCGAATTTCCTCCGGCCGTCCTTCCGCCAGCAGCCTTCCGAAATTCATAACCGTTATGTAATCGCAAATTCCCATAATCGCGCGCATGTCGTGTTCGACAATCAGTATCGTGACTCCGCTGTCCCGCAATTTGAACATGAGGCTCATCATCGATTTCGTTTCCTCCGGATTCATGCCGGCGAAAGGCTCGTCGAGCAGCATGACTTCGGGTTGCGCCGCAAGCGCGATCGCAAGCCCTAGCGCGCGCTGATGCCCGTGCGGCAAATCGGCGGCGCGGTCGCTCGCCCGCTCGAGCAGTCCGAAAAACTCGAGAGATTCCGTCGCCCTCGTCCTCGCGCGCCGGCGGTCCTCGGCATCCCGCCCTACGATGGACGAAAAAATATTCGGCCTATATCTCATATGCGTTCCGACCAGGACATTCTCCATGACCGTCATTTCGGTGAAGAGCGTGGAATGCTGGAACGTCCGAACGATGCCGCGCCGCGCGACTTCGTACATTCGAAGCCCGGAAATTGTTTCGCCGCGAAGTCTTACGCTCCCCGCGGTCGGCTTGTAGAATCCGGATATGACATTGAACGTCGTCGTTTTTCCGGCGCCGTTCGGGCCTATAACGCCGCGAATCTCGCCGTATTCCACCGAGAAGCCCAGGTTGTCGATAGCGGTTATTCCGCCGAATCTCATGCCGAGACCGCTGACTTCAAGAAATTTCTCGCTCACGCTACGATTCCTCGCCGCGTTTCGCCCTTGCGACGCGGGCCAGCCCCTTTTGCACGAGGCTTTCCAATCCCTTGGGCAGAAACAGCACGGAGACGATCAGCAGCAGCCCGTACACGAAGGGCCGCATTTGCTCCAGCCCGATTTCGCGGAGAACGATTTCGTTGATGATCGTAAGTGCGATGCATCCGATTACCGGCCCGTAAATCGTTGCCGTACCGCCTATGATCGTCCAGGTTAGAATGAATACCATAAGCTCCAGATCGAACATATTCGGATTTACAGCCCCGATGTAGTGGGCAAGCAAGGCTCCGCTAAGTCCGGCGAAGCCCGAAGCGATGACGAAAGCAAGCGTCCTGTACGCTCGAACGTTGACGCCGGACGCTTCGGCCAGCTTGTCTTGCCAGTGAACCGCGTGAAATGTCAGCCCCACCGGACTGCGCTCTATCCTCCGCATGAGCCAAAGCGAAAACCCTACGACGGCTGCAGCGAAGTAGTAGTAGCTAACCGGTTCGAAAAAATCGAAGCGCCAAACGGCAATATCGAAATCCGGCATCGGATCGATCCGCTTCAAGCCCTTGGGCCCGCCGAACGGCTCGCGGAATCTTTTCCACAGCAGCCGAATGATTTCGCCCGCAGCGAATGACCCGATTAGGAAATAGAAGCCCTTCATCCGAAACAGCGGGTAGCTCAGAACCAAGGCAACCAATGCGGCCGTGCACGCGCCCAGAATCATGGACGCGGGAACGAAAATTCCAAGCTCCTTGGTGTAGAGGGCGGACGCGTAGGCGCCGACTCCCATAATGACGGCATGGCCGAGCGACCATTCTCCGGTCAGCGTTAACAGCCGGTAGGACACGACGAGCAGGATGTTGATCGTGAGAAATACAAGGATTTCCTGCTGGGAATAGCTAAGCGCATGCGGCAGAAGCAGCAGCAGCGCCAGGAAGCCGAGCCAGACGCCTGCGCGCCCCGGGAAACTACGCACGGTCCGCTGTTCCGAATAGACCCGTTGGCTTGACGATCAGTACCGCAAGCATGAGCGCCAGACCGACGATGTCCGCAATTACGCCGTCCCAAAATGTCGTAATTACAGTATGTACGAAGGCATAGGCTATGGATGCGACGACCGCTCCCTCCAGCGATCCCACGCCGCCAACGATGATGACGATGAAGGCGGCTACAATGACCGAATGCCCCATATGCGGGTTGACGGATATCAGCGGCGCCGTCAGAGCGCCCGCAATTCCCGCCAGAGCGCCTCCAATGAACATGGCGATGATAGAAATGCGGGAAATTGAAATTCCTTGCAGCGATGCGGCTTCCCGATCCTGGGAGCTAGCGCGCAGCGCCCAGCCGAACTTGGACTTCCTGAGAAAAATCCAGAGCGAAGACAGCAAGGCGATCGAGGCCAAAATCACGGTTAGCCGATGAACCGGCAGCCGGACTTTTTCGGAAATCACGATAACTTCCTGCGTAACCGGCGGCACATGCTCCATTCGAACCCCGAATTGAACCGAAACGAGCGCCTGGCAAATGAGCAGGAATCCAATGGAGGCGACGAGGCCGCCGAGCGGATTCTCGCGCAGCGGAGCGAACATGGCCCGCTCCATAAGCACCCCCACCGCGCCAACGAAGACGAGAGCCGCCGCCGCGGCAAGAACATAGGGCATCTGAAAGTCGGCGAAGACCGCGACGACAACATAAGCGCCGATCATGAATAGCTCGCCATGGGCGAAATTTATGACTCCCAGCACTCCGAATACGAGCACGAGCCCGACGGCGACGAGAGACATGTAGGCGGCCGCGTAAATGGCGTTAAGCCCGGTCTGCGCCAGCAGCTCTACCATTCAATTGGCCTGCAGCTTGCGACCGGCGAAGGCTGGAGCGCGCTCGCCGGCCGCTGGATTAATGACTTGCTAACGCTGGTCCGGCATTTGGCCGTAGGCGCGCATGTGCTTTTTCAAGATCTCGCCGTGCTTTTCATACCAGGCCGGAACGGATCTGAATTCCTTGATGCGAGCCTTGCCGCCTTCCACTCTCACGACGGGCCAGTTGCCGAGCAGCGTATGGTTCACGCCGAAAAGATCTTCGCCCCACCAGGTCGCGTCGCCGAAAGCGTGCTTGCCGGTGCCGGTGGCAAGCATGGTCGACAGGACGTCCTCGGGTTCGACCGACCCCGCTTCCATCGCAGCTGCGGACCAGATGTCCATGATGGAGGCGTACTCCCAACTTACGGCGCCCCACTGGCCGGGATAGCGCTCATTGTAGACATCCCAGAATTTGTTCGGATTCTGGAAATTGATGAAGTCCTGGTTCATGGCCGGATCGTCGAAATCCGGAAACTGGAAGACCAGGCCTTCCAGGAATTCGACGGACGTCTTTTCGATGATCTGCCCGTAGAAGTCGAGCGTGCATGAAATCACCTGCCCGCCATATCCCTGCTGAAACAGCTGCTCCATGATCGGATGTACGTAGTCCGGATAGCAGGTATCGAGGCTGATGATGTCCGGATTGCCGGAAATCATCCTAGTGACGATCGGCGCGAAATCCGTCGCCGCCGGGTCGAACAGGATCGGATCTTCGAGCATTTCAATGCCGGCGGCTTCGAATGCGGCCAAATAGGTGGCCACCGACGGAAGCCCCAGCGCATCCTCCTGAGCGCACATGACGGCGGTCTTTAGATCGGGATGATTCTCGGCCAGCCAATCCACGCCGGTCACGTTGTAGACCGGATGGCTTTCCGCAGGCGCCAGCAACGTCGTTGTTTCCGGCCCGAGATCGGAGTTCAGCAGCGTCGAGAACAGCATTCCCGTTCTGTCGGCAACCGGCTGAACGCCCGCCCAGGTGTCGCCGCCAAGCATCATGATGAATTTAACGCCGTCTTCCTGAATGAGCTTCGTCGCGCCCGTTCTCGCCTTGGAGGGATCGTACTCGTTGTCGTACGGAATGAATTCGAACATGTGCGACTCGCCGCCGATATTGATTCCTCCCGCGGCGTTGATCCATTCCGCCCATATCTGAATGCCGTCGAGTCCCGGCTTTCCCCAGCCTGCAACCGGCCCTGTCAAGGGTGCCAGAAAGCCGATTTTAATCGGCTCTCCCTGCGCCAATGCGCGTCCCGGCAACGCCGAGCTCAAGGTGCCGAGCCCCGCGAACGCCGACGCAGAGCCGAGAAACTTTCGACGGGTCTGCGATTTTCCGATGAAATTTGCGAACATCACTTATCTCCTCTGAGTAAATTCGCCGCCGTTTTGGTATGACCATTTCCATACCAATTTCGACCAATAGTAGCCGCGGCGACACTGCGGGATGCTTTACTTTACTGGACGAATATCTTTTTACAAGGATAAAAAGAACTGATTTTGCCAAAAAGTTCAAAATTTGAAATTTCTTATGGAATATGCCGCTCAAGCGCTGCATAAGGGAGCTCAAGTCGAATTGTCATCGCGATGACTGGCAATTGGACTGAAATTGGTTGGAATGTGGATAGGAGAGGAGCGAAGTTAAACATGAAAAAGCGCATTGCAATTATCGGCGCGGGACCGTCCGGGCTAGCGCAGTTAAGAGCGTTCCAGACCGCGCAGCAAGCGGGCGCGGACATCCCGGAAATCGTCTGCTTCGAAACCCAGTCCGACTGGGGAGGCTTATGGAACTACACCTGGCGAACGGGGCTGGATATGAACGGCGACCCCGTTCACTGCTCCATGTATCGCTATCTTTGGTCCAACGGGCCGAAGGAGGGGCTGGAATTCGCCGACTATACTTTCGAGGAGCATTTCGGAAAAACCATCGCTTCCTACCCTCCACGCGCCGTACTGTACGACTACATCAAGGGCCGGGTCGAAAAGGCGGGCATCCGCGACTGGATTCGATTCCAGCATCCCGTCCGCCGAGTTGAAAGGGATGCGTCGAACGGAAAATTCAGGGTCGTCGCGCAAGACATTCGCAACGATCGGGAAACCGACGAGGAATTCGATCACGTCGTCGTCGCGTCCGGCCACTTTTCGGTACCGAACGCACCGGAATTTCCCGGGTTCGAATTATTCAACGGACGCATTTTACATGCGCATGATTTCCGCGACGCGCGCGAATTCAAGGGCCAGGACCTCTTGATAATCGGAACCAGCTATTCAGCCGAAGATATCGGGTCGCAGTGCTGGAAGTACGGATGCAAATCGGTAACCGTCAGCCACAGGACGGCGCCCATGGGCTTCAAGTGGCCGGACAACTGGAAGGAGGTTCCGCTACTGGAGCGCGTGGACCGAAAGACAGCTTATTTTATTGACGGTACTTCGGCGGATGTCGACGCGATCATTCTTTGCACGGGATACCTGCACCATTTCCCGTTTCTGGAGGACAGGCTGCGCCTTCGCAGCGCTAACCGCCTTGCAACTGCAGACCTGTACAAGGGGATCGTATGGGTTCACGATCCGGATCTCTTCTATCTCGGCATGCAGGACCAATGGTACACGTTCAACATGTTCGACGCCCAGGCCTGGTACGTTCGGGACATCATACTGGGACGAATTCAAGTGCCCGGCAAGGGCGAACGAATTGCGGACGTAGAGGCGCGCGTCGCAGCGGAGGATGCATTGAAGGACGATTACGCATGCATCGAGTACCAAGGCGACTATGTGCGAGAACTGGCTGCCGAAACCGATTATCCCAGCTTCGACATCGATGCCGCGAACACTGCCTTTTTCCAGTGGAAAAAGCATAAGAAGCAAGACATCATGGCGTTCCGCGACAACGGCTATGTTTCGCCCATGACTGGCCACAAGGCTCCGCCGCACCATACCAAGTGGGTCGACGCTATGGATGACTCCATGGAAAGCTATTTGCAAGAACCCGCATAAGCGAGATTTCGCGGTTCCAGGCGCTTCCATCAGCAAGCGCCTGGAACCGGCGACGATATGCGCTCGTTAATTCGAGAACGGAAAGTTGGCGAACATATAGGATTCGTCAAAGCCAAGATTGAAGTATATAGGCCGGAACAGTTTCTCAATCGAACTGCATTTCCAATTTCGGATGTTTTCTTGACGTGCGGGGTCTCGATTAATCTTCGTCGCGTCAGCCGGAAACGCGTAGTCGTTACTTTAATGCCACTGTTTCCCATTTCGCCCCCTGTTGCGCCGCGACAGCCCCTGCCCCGCTGCAAGGACGTGAATCGCCGCGTAGTGTTCGGCTGAGTTTACGTAGCGCGTCGCGATGGCGCGAGACTCCTTGATTTTTGCTATGCAATTCTCGATTTGCCAACGTTGATTGTACATTTCATGGATTCCGACTCGCGATAATCAAGCCATTGAATCACGATCCTTTCCAACTTTGAGTCCATCTTCCTCCCGATCGGAAAATTTTTGGCTTCGATATCTAGGCACTTCCGGTTCAGGGATCGCATTTCGCCTTTCAGTCCTGGCTAATGTATTGTCCGCAAGGCATCCATAATCAGTTTCACCCCGGTTTCAGTCATACTTTTGCAATCAGGCCGCGCCTGAGGCACTGTTAGTTTCGAGCTTGCGAGTCGGACTAAACCTTGGCAACGAAGCGCAATTTGGGCTGTTAGCGGGCTCTGCGCAAAATCCATTGATCCCCTTGCAACTCATGCCGGTACTTTTGAACCGAGGCCAAGACGGTGTTGGATTTCGGACGAACGAGCACCAAGCTCGTCGATTCAAATTCCGGCTGTCTCAAACAGGCATAAAGCCGTCGGAGCGCACTCGGCGAGAAATTCGAGAGCGCGCGTTCAATTCTACCGAAGCGGCTTCGGAGATTGGCGGAGCGCGTGATCGCCAGTACATACCAAAATTGGGACCAGCCTAGGCTGGTCCTGTCTATTCGAACCTATTTCGGAAAAGTCTGGAATAGCGCCGATTCCTGCGACCGCCAGGACCAATTCCGGCATCGCCGGCAGCCGCTGTTTTCCTTAGAGTTTGTTCCTAAAGTGGCAATTGGCCCCGAACCATGGTATTCCATCAGGAAAGTAACACCAGATGGAGGCTATCATGGCTTGGACCGAGGCCAATCAGGCAAAGTATAAAC
>MKWU01000380.1_pt1 | contig 84731 bp, 72 predicted proteins | sample 809101 | NCBI WGS metagenome assembly MKWU01 (sample SAMN05860141, study PRJNA318959) | sponge metagenome | host: Aplysina aerophoba | place: Slovenia: Piran, Adriatic Sea, Gulf of Piran | collected 2013-05-07 | reverse complement strand
TGACGTTGCCCCGCTGTTTAGGGAACGCGTCTGCTATAAGTTCGTATTGTTCTGATGTCAGTTCCATACGTTAACGATACCGACCGGACACCCCAACCCCTGGCATTTAGAGTCAACACGCCCTAGTGAACTAGGGCCTGTTCACGCTAATTGGATGGATATCCCCTAGTATTGGTTTAAGTTAGATTGCGTCATAACCGAAGCGTGTTACGGCCGAAATCCTCTGGATATATCCGCTCTTATAGATCGCTACCCAACGATCATCCGTATGTTGGAGACTTGTGTGAACAGGCCCTAGTTGGTTAGGAGGTCAACGATGACGGGTGTCGCCGGGACTTCGGTCCCGGCCCTCATTGAGCGCCCGCCGGTTCATCAGTCACGCCCCGCGGCGATCCGCTGTGTCGCCGGGACTTCGGTCCCGGCCCTCATTGAGCGTGGGTGTCCTCCATCCGCTGATAGGCATCCTCGGTAGGTGTCGCCGGGACTTCGGTCCCGGCCCTCATTGAGCGCTCCGGAACCTCCTGATAGTCGGCCGCACCGCCGCCGGGTGTCGCCGGGACTTCGGTCCCGGCCCTCATTGAGCGACCACCAACTGACTAGGTCTTCACACCGCCACCGGAGTGTCGCCGGGACTTCGGTCCCGGCCCTCATTGAGCGGACAGGAACGCGTCACCGCTAGTGACCTTCGAGCGGGTGTCGCCGGGACTTCGGTCCCGGCCCTCATTGAGCGCTGTGTGCGGCCGGTAGCCCCTCGATACGGGTTGTTGCGGGTGTCGCCGGGACTTCGGTCCCGGCCCTCATTGAGCGCACCCCCGGAGCGTTGGATGTGTGGGCGTTTGTTGAGTGTCGCCGGGACTTCGGTCCCGGCCCTCATTGAGCGCCGTGAATTGGTGGCGAACGTTCGACCTATGGCCAGTGTCGCCGGGACTTCGGTCCCGGCCCTCATTGAGCGTCGCAGCTGCACTACCAGATAGAGCGGGCCGTGATGTGTCGCCGGGACTTCGGTCCCGGCCCTCATTGAGCGGCCGTGGCCCGGTTGCCCACCATCGAGATCGAGATCGAGTGTCGCCGGGACTTCGGTCCCGGCCCTCATTGAGCGTTGGTATCCGGCTTGGATGAGACCAAGCGCGGCACCCGTGTCGCCGGGACTTCGGTCCCGGCCCTCATTGAGCGCCAACGCTGGGACAGCATCCGGCCACAACAACTCGTGTGTCGCCGGGACTTCGGTCCCGGCCCTCATTGAGCGTCCATCAGGTGTACCTCCTATCGTGTCGGTTCTGAGGGTGTCGCCGGGACTTCGGTCCCGGCCCTCATTGAGCGATGGCGAAAGTGATCGGTGACGGTGCCAAGCGCTGGTGTCGCCGGGACTTCGGTCCCGGCCCTCATTGAGCGCCCGACGATGCAGCCGTGCTCGTGCGCCACGCCTCCGTGTCGCCGGGACTTCGGTCCCGGCCCTCATTGAGCGCGGTCGAGTACCTCCGCGGCGGCACAGAATTGGGTTGTGTCGCCGGGACTTCGGTCCCGGCCCTCATTGAGCGACACGACCCGCCGGTTACCACCCCCGCCGCCAGACGAGTGTCGCCGGGACTTCGGTCCCGGCCCTCATTGAGCGACGGACGACGACCTGCACGACCTGATCGACCTCGCGCGTGTCGCCGGGACTTCGGTCCCGGCCCTCATTGAGCGATGGGAAGGCCGCTGGGGTATGGGAGCAGCGCGGTGGTGTCGCCGGGACTTCGGTCCCGGCCCTCATTGAGCGTAGTTGCGTTACACAATCCGGGCCTAGCGTGGTATGGGTGTCGCCGGGACTTCGGTCCCGGCCCTCATTGAGCGAGCTCGGCGACCGTGAGAGTCGACGATCCTCCCGGGTGTCGCCGGGACTTCGGTCCCGGCCCTCATTGAGCGTCAGTACCGACCGGATGGCTCGGAGTACGTGGCGTTGTGTCGCCGGGACTTCGGTCCCGGCCCTCATTGAGCGCGCCTGTGGTGTCGCGGTCGGTCTGGTGTCGGTAAGTGTCGCCGGGACTTCGGTCCCGGCCCTCATTGAGCGATGAACCCTCGCACCTATCGTGCATACCACGCTGGCCGTGTCGCCGGGACTTCGGTCCCGGCCCTCATTGAGCGAGCTAGGGGATTTCCATGTTAGGAACGCGGTGGATCGGTGTCGCCGGGACTTCGGTCCCGGCCCTCATTGAGCGGGACGCGGCGGGCATCCGGCCCATCAGTTCGATGCAGGTGTCGCCGGGACTTCGGTCCCGGCCCTCATTGAGCGAGGCCGGATACGCTGCGGGCGCCAGCAAGCCCCTCGGGGTGTCGCCGGGACTTCGGTCCCGGCCCTCATTGAGCGCGCCTCGATCTCGGCGTGTTGCCGGTCATACGCGGCGGTGTCGCCGGGACTTCGGTCCCGGCCCTCATTGAGCGTCCATCGCCTCGCCCCAATGCTTCCAGTTGTCGGATGTGTCGCCGGGACTTCGGTCCCGGCCCTCATTGAGCGCTTGGTACTGGTGGGGCGAGCCCCTCGCCGCCCGTGGTGTCGCCGGGACTTCGGTCCCGGCCCTCATTGAGCGCAAGTGGCCCGCCGATGCTCGAGTGTTGATCGAACAGTGTCGCCGGGACTTCGGTCCCGGCCCTCATTGAGCGTCCATCGCCTCGCCCCAATGCTTCCATCGGTCGCTTTGGTGTCGCCGGGACTTCGGTCCCGGCCCTCATTGAGCGAACCGCGCCGAGTGTGTGGCCACCGCCCGAGTCGCGTGTCGCCGGGACTTCGGTCCCGGCCCTCATTGAGCGATACAGCCTGTGGCCGATACTCGAAATATGCCTGACGGGTGTCGCCGGGACTTCGGTCCCGGCCCTCATTGAGCGCACCACCACCGATGCCGGCGTGTCTATCAGTGAAGGGGTGTCGCCGGGACTTCGGTCCCGGCCCTCATTGAGCGCCGCCGTACTGGCGAATTGGTCGAACTCGTCATCGGGTGTCGCCGGGACTTCGGTCCCGGCCCTCATTGAGCGCCGAGGCGATCACCTTCTCGCCCTCGCCCGGAGCGGGTGTCGCCGGGACTTCGGTCCCGGCCCTCATTGAGCGCTAACGGCTGGTCGAGGAGGTAGAGGAGATCAAACGGTGTCGCCGGGACTTCGGTCCCGGCCCTCATTGAGCGCGGCTGGTTCTCCGGATTCCATAACTCATAATCCTCATGTGTCGCCGGGACTTCGGTCCCGGCCCTCATTGAGCGGATGTCGTCGTGTACCACACCCGCCGTTCGTCGTCCCCGGTGTCGCCGGGACTTCGGTCCCGGCCCTCATTGAGCGAGGGCGGCCCGCCCGGACACTGGCGCGGTGCTCCCCTCGTGTCGCCGGGACTTCGGTCCCGGCCCTCATTGAGCGGTGCACGCCTCCATGCCACACCGTCCTCCATTTCCATGTGTCGCCGGGACTTCGGTCCCGGCCCTCATTGAGCGGAGGACTGCTTCTTCAACTTCGCCCGCACTAAGGCGTGTCGCCGGGACTTCGGTCCCGGCCCTCATTGAGCGCTCGAGGCGTCAAGCCGGACCGAACCCGGAGGCCCCGTGTCGCCGGGACTTCGGTCCCGGCCCTCATTGAGCGAGCCAGCTGTTCGATGACCTGGAGGCTGCCAAGGCCAGTGTCGCCGGGACTTCGGTCCCGGCCCTCATTGAGCGTGGCTCCTCAGGCTCCATCTCGTCAACTGCTGCCCAGTGTCGCCGGGACTTCGGTCCCGGCCCTCATTGAGCGGAGGAGACCCTTACTCACGAGTTCAGCCGGACAGTGACGTGTCGCCGGGACTTCGGTCCCGGCCCTCATTGAGCGTCTGGCGCGAGGCCCGCCATTGGGACCACCTCCACAGTGTCGCCGGGACTTCGGTCCCGGCCCTCATTGAGCGCTGCTCTATTTCACCTGCATCCGCTTTGAGATGGTCGATGTGTCGCCGGGACTTCGGTCCCGGCCCTCATTGAGCGGCTTGGAGCCGGACTAGGAGGGGAGTCTCGCCGATGGGTGTCGCCGGGACTTCGGTCCCGGCCCTCATTGAGCGCCGACAAGCTTGGGCAACACTCAGTCGCGTTATTCAGGTGTCGCCGGGACTTCGGTCCCGGCCCTCATTGAGCGGTGCCCGACCCCGACGGCGTGATCCACCCCGACAACGTGTCGCCGGGACTTCGGTCCCGGCCCTCATTGAGCGAGCTTGTTCACCTCTCCGAGCTTGCGGGCCTCTTGGGTGTCGCCGGGACTTCGGTCCCGGCCCTCATTGAGCGGTGTTGGGCTTTGCTCAGCTCTCGCCACGCCTGTTGCAGTGTCGCCGGGACTTCGGTCCCGGCCCTCATTGAGCTAAGTACGGTTTCATCAGCCAGTACTCCTACGAGGCGGCGTGTCGCTGGGGCTTCGGTTCCGGTCCTCATTGAGCGGAGTACCCGCCAGGACTACGCGCCGCCGCCGACATGTGTCGCCGGGACTTCGGTTCCAGCACACCGATGCGCATCGGCCACTTCAACCTCATCATTGCGGAGTGGCCACTCCTCACCTTGGCCGTGAATGCCACCTCAGGATGAATCAGACGACCCAAAGCGCCGCTCATCCCCCTTCAAACCCCCATCCACGAATAATGGGAGCTAGCTGTCTTGGCGGTGCTCGGGGGGTGGGCCGGGGTCGGGGCCTGCTGCTGCGGGCATTCCCTCTGCGGACCAGTCCGACCAGGAGCCGGGGTAGAGGATGCCCTCCGGGTAGCCGGCGATGTGTAGGGCCAGGAGGTTGTGGCAGGCGGTGACCCCGCTCCCGCAGTAACTGACCACCGGCTTTTCCCGGTCCAGGCCCATTTCGAAGAAGCGGGCTGCGAGCTCGTGGGCCGGCTTGAACGTTCCGTCCGGGCCGACGTTCTCGGCGGTGGGAGCCGATAGGGCGGTCGGGATGTGACCGGCCACGCTGTCGATCGGCTCCGTCTCCCCGCGGTAGCGCTCCGGTTCGCGGGCATCGATTACCTGCGCGGTTCCCAGGCTGTCGAGTAGCTGGTCGCGATCGACGGTGAGGGTGGGGCCTTCCTTGGTCTCGTAGGTGGTCGGGGTGGCTTGCGGTGGGTCCGTGGTGAGCGGATGGCTCTGGCCCGACCATTGATCGTATCCGCCGTCGAGCACGCTCACCCGTTCGTGACCGACGCTCCTGAGCATCCACCAGAGGCGGGCGGCTATGGCCACGGGGCCCTGGTCGTAGACCACCACATGATGCTGGTTGCCGATTCCGTGGCGGCCCAGCAGATCGGCCAGATCCTCCGGGGATAGGAGGGGGTGGCGCCCCGGACCTTCGGAAGCTGCCAGATCATCGTCGAGGTCCAGGAACACCGCTCCGGGGAGGTGATCCTCCTCGTACCGGAGCTTTCCGGCGCCCGGTTGTCCCAGGAACCATCGGGTATCCACGATCCGGACGCCGGGATCATCCAGATGGTCGGCCAGCCAGCCACAGGTGACGAGGGGCGGGGTCGGACGCTCGGCGTCGCCTTCGGTGTCTCCGGCCTCCCCCTTGCGTCTCTCTGCGGTTTGCCGTACCCGTTCGGCGGCGGTGCCGGCGGCGTCGCGCGCAGCTGTCCCGACCGTGTCAGCCGCATCGCGAGCAGCCGTTCCGACTGTGTCAACCAGCGACTGCACCGCACTCTTCACGCTCGCCCGGACCTCGGGGTCGTTGGCGGTCGCCGCCAGCGCCTGGCCCAGGTCGCGAGCGGCGTCGACGAAACCGCTCCAGGCCGAGCGGAGCTCCGCGCCCGTCGCGGACCCATCTTCGCGCCCGTCACTGAAACCGGACCGCAACAGGTCGCCCAGCTCCGCGAACCCGGTGGAGCTTTCCTCCCATGGGCCTTCGCGTTTGGATTGCTCTCTCTCGTCGCTCACGTCGAACCTCCCTGGTTCGCCGAGTCTATCCCCACCCCATCCCTAGCCGGCCATTGGCAGGCCGCCCCGGACCATCGACCGGTTCGACCGCCGCCGAGCCCTCACGCGATTGGCCTTTACCTGCGCAGGGGCGGAGCAACTACTATCTTCGACGCACCCGGCCGACCGGGCAGGACTGGAGAAGCCACTTCCGGGCAACCCGGTACGGTTCGGCGCGACCGGCAGACCGGCAATAGGATTCCGGCTGGTACGTAGTCCCCTTCCGCACCGGAGTGAGGCAAGCATGACCGAAGAGCAGTACCCCCGACTCAGTGGTGAATGGATGACCCCCCGCCGGCGTTTCCTGTCGGCCCTGTACGGTGGCCGGGTGGACAAGGTTCCGGCCATGACCCTGAGCTCGGTAATCACCCTCGAAGCCATGGAGATCGCCGACGCGGCGTTTCCCGAGGCTCATCTCGATGCCGAGAAGATGGCCCGGCTGGCAGCCACCGCCCACGAGAACCTGGGGCTCGACACGGTGATGCCTGTGTTCCACTCCCAGCTGGAGGCCGATGCCCTCGACGCCTCCACCTGGTGGGGTACCAAGGACAACTGGCCGGCGGTGGACGATCATGTCCTGACCGACCCTGACGACTTCAAGGTTCCGTCCGACTATTTGGAGCGGCGCTCGTTCAAGGCGGCGCTCGGCGCGATCCGGTTGCTCAGGAAGCGCTACCCGGATGTGGGCATCGTAGGCAAGGTCTACGGGGCCTGGTCGGTGGGCTTCCATATGGTCGGTATCGAGAACTTCCTGATGGACACCATCCTCGATCCCGACAAGATCCGCCGTTACCTGGAGGTCCTGCTACCCGCGTCGATGATGTCCGCCCACGCCCAGCTCGAAGCCGGCGCGGACGCCATCATGTGGTGCGATCACGCCAACCGGGAACTGGTCAGCCCCGACATGTACCGGGACTTTCTCCTCGAGATGCACCAGCAGATCCAGGCCGAGGTCGGCGGCCCCAGCATCCTCCACTGCTGCGGTGAGACCACCGACCGCATCGACTATTTCGCCGAGGCGGGCTGGGACTGCTTCCACTTCGAGTCGCAGGTTGATCCGGTCAAGGCGAAGGAGATCACCGGCGACCGCATGTCATTGTTCGGGAACATCAACAACCCGACCGTCCTGTTCAGCGGTGACTACGAGGACTGCTACGAGGCCTGCATGACCGTGCTCAACGCCGGGGTGCAGGGAGTGGCGCCCGAGGGTTCGGTCCCGCTCGGGACGAAGATGGAGGTACTGGCGGCGCTGGCCGACTCCGCCCGGGACTATTCCAACGCGCACCGACCGGATGGCCGGTTCGTGGTCCACGATCCGTCGGCGGCCGGTGGTGACGACTAACCGGTCGACGGTAGGTCGCCGGTCCGTCCACCCCTTGCCAGCCCGACCTGATCTAGGTAGCCTTCCGATCGGAAGGTTTCAGGAAACGTTTCCAACCGAGTGAATAGGATTGATCGATTCCAATGGTTCAGCTATCCGGTATAGCGAACGAGACGATACGGGCCGAGATCGAGGAGTTCCTTGAGCGGCCCGAGGAGATCGAACGCAATGTGGAGTTGTTCACCCGTGCGTCTCCGGCCATGCAGGACATCGCCGCCGCCCTGATCGAGGGCGACAACGAGACCGTCGACCGGCTCACCGCCGGGGCTCTCGCGGACGGTGTGCCCGCCCTGGAGATCATGGACGACGGCCTGATCGCCGGAATGGGGATCGTGGGCATCAAGTTCCGGGAGGGATACGTCTTCGTCCCTGAAGTACTGGTGTCGGCTCGGGCCATGAAGGCCGGCATGGCCCATATCGAGCCGATCCTGGCCGCCTCCGGAGTGGAGCCGATCGGCACCGTCATCATGGGAACCGTTCAGGGTGACCTGCACGACATCGGCAAGAACCTCTGCATCATGATGCTCCGCGGCGGCGGGTTCACGGTGATCGACCTCGGCGTCAACACCTCACCGGACGAGTTTCTCGCTGCCGTCAAGGACAGCGAAGCCCGCCTGATCGGGATGTCGGCCCTTCTCACCACCACCATGCCCAACATGGCCAGGACGGTGGAGGCCTTCAAGGACGCCGGCCTCCGGGAACAGGTGCGGTTCATGGTGGGTGGAGCTCCGGTGACGCCGGAGTTCGGCGAAGAGGTGGGGGCGGACGGCTACGGCAAGGACGCTCTGGACTGCGTGGTGCTGGCCAAGCAAATGGCGCTCCAAGTCCGCCGCTGAGCCTCAACCAGAACCACGCCATGGCGGACCAGGACCAGCAGGCCTTCCAGGAACGGCTCGACAGGATCGCTCGTATGTTCAGCGGTATCGTCAGCCACGCCGAGGCGTCATCCCGCACCCGCTGCCCCTACCGGGACCGCCACGACCGATGCACGGCGCTGTTCCGGTGCCGCAACCAGATCGTGGAGGACGCCGAATCGGATCTGCTGACCTGCGGCCACGACGGAACCTTTGACTACCGCACCGCCTGGGAAAGCCATCCCCGCGCCCGCCAGAGAGCCAGGGCGAAGATATCCGCCATCCGAGAGGAGGCCGCCTCCCGCCGGCGGGAACAGGCCGGCGGAGAGCAGCAGGCGTGACCGTCTCCCACCTGGGCACGACCAGGGAGCTGCGGATCGGCAGGACCATCTTCGACTACGCCGACGAGCTGTCGGTCGAGGTTCCCACCTCGTGCCTGCGCACCGGCCGGTGCCACGAGTGCGTGGTGGAGGTAACCGGAGGCATGGAATCGGTCGCGCCGCGCACCGAGCCGGAGAGCTTTCTCCGGGGCAGCTTCAGGCTGGCATGCCAGGCCAGGATCGTGAGCGACGAGCACCCGATCAGCTTCCAGCCACTCCGCCGCCGTCCGAGGATCCTGGAATCCGGCCGCCGGCGCCTCGATCCGGAGGAACGGCTCGACCCGATGGTGATCAGGAGCGGCGACCAGGTCAGGTATGCGGGCGAGGTGATCGACACCTACCGCGGGGCCGTTTTCGGTGTAGCGGTCGACCTGGGAACCACGACCGTGGTGCTGGAGCTGGTCGACCTCGAGTCGGGCGAGACCGTTGCTGTCACCAGTTTCGAGAATCCCCAGCAATTCGGTGGCAGCGATGTCATGAACCGTATCTCCTACGAGGCCAGGCAGGATGTTGCCGGCGAGCTGCGTAACGCCGCCGTGGCGGCCGTCGGCCAGGGTATCCGGGAGATGGTTACCCACCTCGGCAAGCGCCCACCCCACGTCTACGAGATCGTGGTGGCGGCCAACTCCACCATGCGGGACATCTTCTTCGGCATCGATGTCCAGAGCATCGGCCAGAAGCCCTACAAGTCGCTCATCGAGCACGAGTATCTGGACGGCCGGCGCCCCCATACGTCCCTGGTGGCCCTGAGCCGCGACCTGGGCCTGCGCGCCAACCGTCGGGCTCGCGTCTATGGCCTACCGTTGATCGCCAGCCATGTGGGCGCCGATACGGTGGCCTGCCTCGAGACCGTCCGTTTGGGCCGGACCGGGGAGACCGAGATGCTGGTCGACATCGGAACCAACACCGAGGTCTTGCTCCACCATCAGGGCCGCCTCTACGCGGCCTCCTGCCCGGCGGGACCGGCGTTCGAAGGGGGGCTGGTCACCTACGGTATGAGGGCGTACGACGGGGCCATCGAGTCGATCCGGCTCGACGGCGACGGATCGGCCGGCTCCTACCGGACCATCGGGGACGCCGCGGCGTCCGGCATCTGCGGCTCCGGCCTCGCCGACCTGCTGGCCGAGCTTCGCCGCCTGGACCTGATGACGCCGCTGGGCGTGTTCACCAGTGACCGCAAGCTGGCCGCCATCGACCTGGTGCCCGATCGGGGCATCACCTTCTCGAGGCGAGACATCGGCAACCTCGCCCAGGCCAAGGCCGCCAACTACTGCGGCCAGTTCATCGTGATGCGCACAGCCGGGGTCACTCCGTCCGCCATCGACCGCCTCTACCTGGCGGGAGGGTTCGCCAACTACCTGAACGTCCGCAACGCCATCGGGATCGGCCTCATCGCGCCGGTGCCCGAGGAGCGGGTGGTCAAGGTGGGGAACGCGTCCATCGAAGGGGCGCGCGCCCTGCTCCTGGACAGGAACAAACGCCCGCGGGCGGAGGAAGTGGCAAAGAGGGTGACCCATCTCGAGCTTGAGACCACCCCCGACTTCTTCGAGATCTTCGTGGAGGGATGCCAGATGAAGCCCATGCCCGATACGCTCCCGCCGGCCCCCGAGGGCTCGAGCCCGGCGGCCCCGGAGTTGGTGCTGCGATGACGCCGCCGAGGTTCGTAGTCATCGGCGAGAACGTCCACACCAGCCGCATCGTCCTCAGGAAGGGCAAGCGCTTCGCTGTCGAGAACGGCGTGGAAGGCGTCACCTTCGAGACCCTTGCCGGGGAGACCGGGCTCCTCCCGATCTCCGCTGCGATGCGGGCCACCAAGGCCTATGACGAGGGTCGGATCAAGCACATCGCCCTGGCAGTGGACGCCGCCATGGGGAAGGGGGACGATCGGGACCTGGGCCTGGAGTACCTGCGCCGGGTTGTGGCCGATCAGGAACGGACCGGCGCCCACTACCTCGACATCAACGTGGACGAGATCTCCCTCCGGACCGCCGAGCAGCGGGCCGCCATGGAGTGGCTGGTCGGCTACGTGGCATCGCTGACCGATCTCCCCATCTCGGTGGACTCCTCCGACATCACCGTCATCGGGGCCGGATTGGCGGCCGCTCGCCTGGCCGGCGACGCCCCGCCGATCCTCAACTCGGCCTCCCTGGAGCGGACCGAGGCGGTGGAGCTCGCCCTCGAGTACGGTGCTAGGGCCATCGTCACCGCCGCCGGCGCCGAAGGCATGCCGTCCAGCGCCGGGGAGCGGATCGACAACGCCTCCCGGATGGTGGAAAGGGCCCTCGCTGCGGGCCTTCGCATCGGGGACCTGTTCGTGGATCCCCTGGTCTTTCCCATCTCGGTGGACAGCAGTTTCGGGCTGCACACCCTGGAGGCGATCCGCACCCTCCGGGACCGCTACGGGCCGGACATCCACATCACCGGCGGCATGAGCAACGTCTCGTTCGGCATACCCGCCCGCAAGCTGATGAACGCCGCCTTCATCAACCTGGCCGTCGAAGCCGGCGCGGACAGCGGCATCATCGATCCGGTCATGAACCAGCCTGCTGTGGTCTTCTCGGTGGATCGGAGCTCCGAGGCCTACGGGCTGGCCGAGGACACCCTGCTGGGCCGTGACGAGATGTGCATGAACTACATCATGGCCTGGAGGCAGGGTCGTCTCGACACGCCGATCAGGTAATCCCATCGCGAGATGATTATCAACTAGATGTCTGTAACGCTTGTGCATCCTCGACGTTGGTTCTATCCTTGGCTCTGTATCAGTTCCTCTAGTTCGCTGATCCGGGCGGATAGCTGATAGTCAAGGTCGCGTATCCGCATACTCAAGTTATGTACCTGCGTTTCCAGTGTCTGTATCTCAAGCATTATAAATCTTACATCTCTCAAGTATGCCTCTAAAGCTAGATGACGAACGGCAATGAGAAAGACGGATAGCAATACCAAAATCGACAGCAACAAGACTAGATTCTTGGCTAACGTTTGCCAGCTCATGATGTTGATCCTATTCACAATCTAGATATGCCGCCGAGGATAGTTTAGGACCCACTGTGAACTCAGAGTAGTTACTGCTGTTGTCCCCGACTCTAATCGTCCCGGCTGCCGAAGCATCCCAACGATTGAGCCAGTTAGTTGAGGGTATGCAGACGGAGGACAAATACCCGAAAATCCTGCTGGGTGTGTGATACCAATATAGCAGCTCATCGGATTCAGTGGGGAGTGACGGTGGTGAGTAGGTTCCAGTTGGGTTCCCGGCGTAGAGGAGTGCCCGTATTCGGTAGTTCGCGAAGCTGCGGAACGGGGCAGTTCAGCTTTCCAGGCACTCTCGCATGGCTGCCGCCGCGGCGTTGGCGCCGCACATCCCGTGGACGCCGGGTCCGGGCGGTGTCGCCGCCGAGCAAAGGAACACGCCCGGGATGCCGGTCCGGTAGGGATTGAAGAACGGGCCCGGGCGGCCGAGCATCCGGACGATGCTGTGGGCGCCCGTGGCGGTATCGCCGGCCGGGTAGTTGGGGTTGTAGGACTCGAAGTCGAGGGGCGTGGTGACCCGCGCCGCCAGTACCAGGTCGCGGAAGCCGGGCGCGAAACGCTCGATCTGGTTCTCGACCCGTTCTCTCATCGGCTCGGTGCTGCCCAAAGGCACATGGGTGTAGACCCAGGCGGTGTGCTTGTCCACGGGCGCTCGGGCCGGATCGAAGAGGCTCTGCTGGCCGACCAGCACGAAGGGGCGGTCCGGGACCACGCCGTCTGCGACCGATCTCTCCGCCCCGGCGATCTCCCGGTAGGTTCCTCCCACATGCACCGTTCCGGCTCGGCGGCACTCCCGGGCCGTCCATGGGATCGGGCCGTCCAGTGCGTAGTCGATCTTGTAGGATGCCGCACCGCTCCGGTAGCGGCGGATCCGGCGGCGGGCGGCTAGGCCGAGCGCTCGACGGCCGTAGACAGCGACCAGCGCTCGGGGATGGGTGTCGAATAGGACCACCTTCGCCTCAGGAATGTCCGCGGGCGTCCTGACCGGATGGCCGGTCCGTATCGATCCCCCCAGCGCTTCAAGGTGTCCGGCGAGGGCGCGACCGACCGCGTCGGAGCCACCCTGCGCGATCGGCCATCCGCCGACGTGGGCCAGGGCGCCCAGCACCAGGCCGATGCCGCCGGTGCCCGGAGTCTTCAGCGGCGCCATCGCGTGGGCGGCCAGCCCGGCGAACAGGGCCCGGCCGGCGGGGGTACGGAACCGCCGGACGAAGGTCGCCGCCGGAAGGGCTGCGCGGAGCGCGCCAGGCGGCGGCAGGGGTCGGTTGGCCAGGGGTTTCAACGTCCGTGCGGCGAAGTCATCCCAGCCGGCGGCGATCCATCCCACGGTCCGCCGCCATACGCCCGAATCGGCGCCGAGGCTGTCGCAGGTCCGGTCCAGCGAGCGCCAAAGTGCTGCCGCTCCGCCGGTGTCGAAGGGATGAGCCAGCTGGATCTCCGGCACGATCCAGCGGAGCCCGAGCCGTTCGAGAGGTAGCCGGTCGAAGAGCGGGGAGGCCGCGCCCAGGGGATGGAAGCCGGAGCACACGTCGTGCCGGAAGCCCGGCAGGGTCAGCTCCTCGGTACGGGTGCCCCCGCCGATGGTCCTAGCGGCCTCCAGCACCACCACCCGGTGCCCGCGTTCCGCCAGCACGACGGCCGCGGCCAGCCCGTTGGGTCCCGAGCCGACGACAACCGCGTCGTAGGTGGCCGATTTCAGTGGCGGATACCGTCCGTCGTCATGGAGGGCCGGTTGCGTTTGGGCGTCGATCGCAGGATGAGGTAGCCGAGCACTCCGGCCAGGATCGAGCCCGTAAAGATACCGATCTTGGCCAGATCGATGATCGTGTGGTCCGTAAAGGCGAGTTCGCCGATGAACAGGGCCACGGTGAATCCGATGCCGGCCAGTGCTGCGGTGCCGATCATGTGCTGCCATCCGATGCCGGAGGGCAGGCGGGCCCAACCCAGCTTCACCACCAGCCAGGCGAAACCCGTCACGCCGACCACCTTTCCGGCCACCAGGCCGATGGCCACCCCGAGCGCGACCCTCGAGGTGATGGAATCGACCAGGTCGATCCCGGCGAAGGATACGCCCGCGTTGGCCAGCGCGAATGTCGGAACGATCACGAAGGCGCTCCAATTGTGGAGCTGGTGCTGGAGACGGGAGAGCGGGGAGATGGATTCCCTGGCCAAACCCGCGATCTGCCGCGCCTCGTACTCGGTGAGTTCGGCCTCGAGGGTGGCAAAGAGCGATTCGGCTGCGGCGTTCTTTTCCTGGGACCCCGGCTCGGCGGAGTGGACCGGGAAGATGTCGATGATCTCCCGCGCGGCGCGGTCGAATTCACGGTCGTCGTATAGCGGGCGGGAGGGGGTGATGAAGCCGAGGATCACGCCGGCGATGGTGCCGTGGACCCCTGACTCCAGGAAACAGAACCAGGCGACCAACGCCAGCGGAACGTAGAGGGCGTGGGAGCGGATGTTGACCCTGGTCGCGACGGTGATCACGACCAGTACGGCGATCCCCAACCCGAGGTATCCCAGGCTCAGATCGGCGGTGTAGAAGATGGCGATGACGGCTATCGCGCCGATGTCGTCGGCGATGGCCACCGCCAGCAGGAACAGCCGCGCGCCGACCGGCACCCTGGAGCCGACCAAGGCCAGCACGCCGAGCGAGAAGGCGATATCGGTCGCCATCGGGACCCCCCAACCCCGGAGGACGGCCGGATCCCCGGCGTTGATAGTCACGTAGATGAGTGCCGGCAGGACCATGCCGCCCAGGGCGGCGAACACCGGAAGGGCGGCCTTGCGCGGATCACGGAGTTCCCCCAGGACCAGCTCCCGCTTGATCTCCAGCCCCACCACGAAAAAGAAGATCGTCATCAACCCGTCGTTGACCAGGTGCTTGAAGTCTTCGGAGAAGTGGATGGGCCCGAGGTTCACTTCGAGGTGGTGGCCTTGCCAGAAGCCGACGTAGGAGTCCCCGAATACCGGAAGGTTCGCCCAGAGCATGGCGGCTATGGCCGCCGCCACCAGAACTATTCCCGATGAAGCCTCGATGTGGGTCAGCCGGAGGACCGGGCGCACGAACCTGGCCGGGATAAAGCGATCGGAATCGATCCAGTTCTTGCTAGTCCGACCCACGGATCGGAAGTCTACACAACCCTGTGTGCCTCTCGGCTACCCGGTGTCACCCACGGTACCGGACGGATGCTCGGGTCAAGCAACGTTTCCGACTTTCTGTTGTCATCCACCGTGCCTAACGTCCATGGCCATGCCGGCGGGACTTGTACAGAACCGAGCTCTGAGGGCGGTCCTTCTGGGGCTGGGACTCTTGTTTACCGCGATCGGTATCGTCGGTATCTGGGTTCCCTTGGTCCCCACCACCGGGCCGATCCTCCTGGCCGCGTTCCTCTTCTCGAAGTCCTCTGCCCGCTTCGATCGATGGGTGGTCGAGCACCGGGTGTTCGGGCCGATCATCAGGGACTGGAGAGCCGGCCACGGGTTCACCGTCCGCCTCAAGGCGGCCGCGGTGATCGCCATCACCCTGTCCTTCTCAATCACGCTCGGGTTCGCGCTCGACAGCCCGATGATCCGGCTCCTCCTAGGGCTGTTCGGGGCCGGCCTGATCGTCTACATCCTCCGGCTACCCACCAAACCCGAGGCGGCGTAGACGTCCGCAGTTGGCGGGCTCACAGGTGGGCGATGGCCTCGATGACCTTGAGTCGGGCTGCCCTCCATGCCGGGTAGACCGCGAACAGGACCCCCAGAATTCCGGTGGCGAGCAGCCAGAAGATCAAGCTCCCTAACACGCCGGCTACCGACGCCGAGGACGGTAGCCACGGGATGACGAAGGTCGAGAAGCCCTGGTCGGACAGGGCTCTTATCAGCGCCCAACCGAAGAAGATGCCCAGGCCGATACCCATCAAGGCCCCGAACACCGAGACGATGGACGCCTCGGCCCGGACCATCCGTCGGGTGGTCCGCCGGTCGAGGCCCACCGCCCGCAGGAGACCGATCTCACGGGTCCGTTCGAACACCGCCAGGGCCATGGTGTTGGTCACCCCCAGCATCCCGATGACCACGGCCAGGGACAGCAGGGCCAGGATGAAATTGAGCAACCCGTTCAGCTGGGCTTCGGCCTCGCTCTGCAGATCCTCGAACGTCTGGACCGCCACGTTCGGGTAGTCGGCCAGCAGCGGCTCGACGGCGGCCTTCAGCTCCTCCGGGGTAACGCCCTCCACCGCCTTCGCATAGACCTGGGAGTGCCGGTCCAATCCGGAGGCCGATATCAAATCGGTCGAGGGGATGGCGACTATCCCGGCCCAGGCGGGTCCTTCGGCGATACCCACCACGGTAAACGGAAGCTCCTCGGATTGCTCGAACTCGATCGCCAGGACGTCGCCCAACTCGAGGCCCCCGCTTTCGGCGATCGACGCCTCCATGACGACCTGTCCCGGGCCGGGGTCGAGCGTGCCCTGGAACGCTTCGGGTGGGATGAAGTCGGCCAGGTTCGATTCCATGCCGGTGATCAGGATTTGCTCGGTAAGAGTCTCTGGAGGCGTCCCGGAGGTTGTTTGCCCCCAGCTGATCCAGACCCGGGTGAGATCCGCCACGAGGTCCGTTCCCTGCACGCGCTCCGCGATCTCGGGGGCGAAGGCGGCGGTGGGGTCACCGAACTGGCCGGCCGGCAGGATGATCGCGTCCGCTACCACATCGTTGGCCAATGCCTCGTCGATGGTCCCGCGGATGGAACCGGTGAGGGTAGAGGCCAGCGCGACCAGCGTAATGCTGATCGTCACCGCTGCCGCGGTGGCTGCTGTCCGCCGCGGGCTCCGCATGGCGTTCCTTCTGGCGAGCCTGCCGGATGTCCCCGTGAACCGTTCCAGGACGCTTCCGAGAAGGTTGGTCACGGGCCCCGCCACCAGCGGGCTGAGCGCGAAGACCGCCAGGAATATCACCCCGACTCCTACTCCCACGTATACGACCGGGCTCGGTCCGGAACCGGTGTCCCCGAACAGCCCGAAGAAGAGGGCGGCCAGCCCCAGCGCCAGGATCACGGCGCCTACCAGGGCGCGGCGCAGGAATCCGCCCCGGGCCGGACCGGCGGCATCCTCCCGGAGGGCGGCCATCACCGAGACCTTGGAGGCCCGCCGGGCCGGGATCAGGGCGGAGAGGAATGTGATCACCGTGCCCGCCAGCAGGCCGACGATCACCGTGCGGGGTTTGATGGACAGCGCGGCCGTCGGTAGTTCGATCCCGGCCGCCGGCAGGATCAACTGGAGGCCGAAGGCGAGCATCACGCCGAAGCCCACCCCGAGGATGGCGCCGATCAGACCGATGGTCAGCGCCTCGAGCAGGACGATTCCCCGAATCTGGCGCGCGCCTGCGCCCAGAGCCCGCAGCAGCGCTAGTTCCCTGGTTCGCTGGCTGACCACGATCCGGAAGGTGTTGTATATGAGGAAGGAGCCCACGAACAGGGCCACCCATCCGAACACCGACAGGAATATGGTGAAGAAGGAGAGCGCGCTCTGGATCTCGGCGGCCTCCGCCTCCGCAGCATCCTGGCCCGACACGACGGTCGCGTGGTCCGGTAGTTTTGCTTGGATACCGGCGATGACCTCCTCGATCCGGGCGCCAGGAGTGATCTGCACCTCGCCTCCCGACACCATGCCGGGGCGCTGCAATACGGACTGGGTGGTCGGAAGATCGAAGAACACCCATTTGGTGCCCCCCAGACTGTTGTCCTCGCCGAACACGGCGATTCCCACCAGCGAGAGATCCAGGCGACCGGCCACATCGGAGATCACCGTCACCTGGTCCCCGACCTCGAATCCTCCCAGGTCGGCGATACTGCGATCCAATGCCACCTGCCCGCTTCCGACCGGGTAGGCGCCTTCGACGATCGTGAAGCCGCCGGTGTCACCCTCCCGGGGATCCAGGTTGGACACGAAGGTGGGTGGCCCCGGACCGCTGCTCAGGACCTCGCCTTCCGCGTCGAGAACGGTCACGCCGATGCTCTGGAGATTGGGGAAGGACCCTTCCACCCCTGGGACATCCTCGATCAGGGCGAAGTCGGCCTCGTCGAGGAAGGTTCCCTCACCGAAGGCGAAGTCGGACTCGGTTCCGACCACGATGTCGATTCCCGAAAAGGCGTCGGAGAAGATGCCGTCGAAAGCCTTCCCGATCGTGTCGGTGTACACGTAGACCCCGCTGATCAGGCCGACCCCGAGGATGATGGCCAGGGCCGTGAGGACGAGGCGTACCTTGTGGGCCCAGACGCCCTTGAGAGAGACCCGCAGCATCAGTATTCCAAGCTCTTGAGGCGGTCGAGAATCCGCTCCGGGTTGGGATCTTCCATGGAGTCGACCACCCTCCCGTCGGCCAGGAACACGATCCGGTCGGCGTAACCGGCGGCGTTGGCGTCGTGGGTGACCATGACGATGGTCTGGGCATGATCCTTGACCGCCGACCGGAGGAAAGTCAAAAGGTTGGCGCTGGCCTTGGAGTCGAGGTTGCCGCTCGGCTCATCGGCGAAGATCAGCTCCGGCCGGGAGACCATGGCGCGGGCTGCCGCTACCCGCTGCTGCTGGCCGCCCGATAGCTCGGACGGGCGGTGCTTGAGCCGATCCGCCACACCGAGGGTTTCCACGACCGAGTCGAACCAGGATTGGTCGACCTTGGCGCCGGCGAGGTCGAGGGGAAGGGTGATGTTCTCGCTGGCGGAAAGCGTCGGGACCAGGTTGTAGGCCTGGAAGATGAAGCCGACCCGCTCCCGGCGGAGCTTGGTGAGCTGCCGGTCGCTCAGGGTTGACAGGTCCTCCTCCCCTATGAACACAGAGCCCTCCGTCACCGAGTCAAGCCCGGCCATGCAGTGCATGAGCGTCGACTTGCCCGAGCCGGATGGGCCCATCACCGCGGTGAACTCACCGCCGGCGAACCCCACGGATAGGTTGTCGAGCGCCGTGACGCGGGTGTCGCCCCACCCGTACACCTTCGTTACGCCTTCGGCGCGAGCCGCCGTACTGCTCATTCGGAAGTTCCTTTCGGAAGGGGTATGTGCGGGCCGGGATGCCGGAACCCCGACTATTCGCCGTCTCAGGGTGATTATCCCCCACACTGAACGCCGGCCCACGTCATATCGTTGGGGGATGACCCTCGAATGCTCCCCGATGCCGGCTCGGCATGGGGGAAATCCTCGAATTCACCCTACCGACCTCGGGTGGTTATACGAACCGGCGGGTCTCCACAGCATCCCTTGCGTGGTGGAGCCGGTCATCCATACCGGTTTGTGCCACAAACTACAATAGGTTGGCCAAGTTTGTAGCGCAAACGGTCCGTTCTTAGCGGCGGGACCGATGGGGCGGTGTCGCCGGCCCGATCCCAACCCTCGCCGTACCGGCGCGGTAGTGAGGACAGGCCTGGGTCCTTTACGCCGGCCGGCCAGGTCTGCGGTTATCCTGCCGTGTCACATGCGCTTGGTCATCGCGCGCTGCTCGGTCGACTACCGCGGCCGCCTCACCGCCCACCTCCCCTCCGCTACCCGCCTGATCATGGTCAAGGCGGACGGATGCGTGGCCATCCACGCCGACGGTGGCGCCTACAAGCCCCTGAACTGGATGAATGCCCCCAACACGCTGGTCGAGGAGGAGGCTCGTTGGGTTGTCACCAACCCGAAGGGGGAGGAGCTGACCATCCGGATCGAGGAGGTCGTGTCTGACCGCAGTTTCGATCTGGGTCAGGATCCCGGGTTGGAGAAGGACGGTGTGGAAGCTCATCTCCAGGAGCTGCTGGCCACCAAGCCGGAGGTGCTGGAGGAGGGGATGGTGGTGGTTCGCCGGGAGTACCCCACCGACATCGGCCCGGTCGATCTGCTGTGCCGGTCGGCGGATGGCGACACGGTGGCTGTCGAGATCAAGCGGAAGGGTGAGATGGACGGAGTGGAGCAGCTGACCCGCTACCTGGATCGACTCGGCAACGACTCACGACTCCATCCGCTCCGGGGAGTGCTCGCGGCCACGATCATCGCGCCGCAGGCCAAGGTGCTGGCGGCGGCACGAGGGATCGCCTGCGTGGAAGTGGACTACGAGCAACTGAGAGGCGCACCGTCCAATCACCTGCGCCTTTTCTAGTCCTGGGACGCCGGGCATGTTCCAGGTAGTGCTCTACCAGCCTGAGATACCGCCCAACACCGGCAACATCATCCGTCTGTGCGCCAACACCGGCGCCGACTTGCATCTGGTCCGCCCGCTGGGGTTCTCCATGGAGGACACCCGCCTGAGGCGGGCCGGCCTCGACTACCACGAGTACGCGAGCGTCAGCGAACACTCCGATCTCGACGCATATCTGGAGGCGGCCCGACCGGCCCGCCTGTTTGCCATGTCCGGAGGTGGCCGGCAGCGGTACTCCGAGGTGGCATATCGGGAGGGGGACGGCTTGCTGTTCGGTCCGGAGAGCGTCGGGTTGGGTGAGCGCATCCTGGGCCACGAGGGGGTGACCGAGATCCTCCGGATCCCGATGCTGCCGGATCGCAGGAGCCTCAACCTCTCCAACGCGGTAGCGGTCGTCCTGTTCGAGGCCTGGCGCCAGCTGGCGTTCGGTGGCGGGGTCTGATCAGCGGGTCAGCGCGTCAACTCAACCGGCCATGGCCCGCAAGGCCACCGCCTCGGCCAAGGCGCTCCTGCTGAACTCGCCAAGGTCGAGGCTTTCATTGGGGCCGTGGATGTAGCTGGTGGGGTCGCCCGCTCCGGTCAGTACCAGATCGGCCCCGGGGAACGCCTCGGAGAAGGCCTGCACGAAGGGGATGGAACCGCCGATGCCGGTGTAGACGGCGTCGCGCCCGTACGCATGGCGGAAGCCGGCCTGGAAAGCGTCGTAGGCGGGTCCGGATGTGTCCAGCGTGAAGGGATGGGCGGAAGCGCCCCGCTCTTCCTCGACGGCGGCGCCCCATGGAACCGCCCCCTCCAGATGGCGTACCAGTGAGTCCATCGCCCGCTCGGGATCGTCCCCGGGTGCCAGCCGGACCGATACCTTGGCCCGGGCCTCCGGCACCAGCTGGTTGATGGAGCTCGCCACCGGAGGTGCGTCGATCGAGAGTATCGACAGGGCAGGCCCTGCCCACAGGCGTTCCGTGATCGATCCCCTACCGATGGTTTCCACCCCTGCCAGCACACCGGCATCCCGGCGGGCCTCGTCCTCATCGGCATCAATGAGCGGGCGTTCCCCGCGCACCAGGCCGGGAACCGCCACGTTTCCGTGCTCGTCATGGAGCGAGGCGAGTGCCCGTACCAGTACGGAGAGAGCGTCGGGGAACACTCCTCCCCAGACACCGGAATGAACCCCCGCCTCCAGGGTGCGGACCGTGATGGTGCAGTCGATCAATCCCCGCAGGGAAGTGGTCAGCGCGGGCACCCCCACCGCCCAGTTGGCGGCGTCGGCCACCACGATGACATCGGCGGCCAGCAGGTCCCGGTATCGCTCCAGGAACCCCTCCAGGTGAAGGGAACCGATCTCCTCCTCACCCTCGAGGAATACCTTCACGCCGACAGGCGGCCGGCCCTCATGAGCCCGTATCGCTCCCGTGTGGATCACGATCCCGGCCTTGTCATCGGCCGTGCCCCGGCCGTACAGGCGACCACGGGACTCGGTCGGCTCGAAGGGCGGCGTGCTCCACAGCTCGGTAGGGCCGGGGGGTTGCACGTCGTAGTGAGCGTAGAGCAGGACGGTGGGAGCGTCAGGGCCAGGAGGACCGATCTCGGCGAAGACCGCCGGGTGGGAGTCGCCCAGCTCGAGGACCCTCACGCCCTCCAGGCCCGCCCGCTCCAGCTGGGCGGCGGATACCCTCGGCGCCGTGGCGAACCCGGCCGGGATCGAATCCGGGAGCGCTTATCGAATCGACCCGGACGAGTTCTTCGAGGTCGCTCCTCAGCGCGGGGCGCAACTCTTCGATGGCCGAGGTCAGATCATCGTGCATTCGGGAGGCCGGGTCGTGTCACCGGTTATGGCTGATGGCGTCCTCGGCCATCGGCATCACCGGGTCGATACCCAGGTCGGAGTAAGTGGCCATGGGGAAGTACGGGACGCCGAGTTCGTCGAAGGCGCCACTGGCCGTGTCGCCCCGGTCCGCCAGCGTTACGGCCGCCACCACGTCGGCGCCGGTCTGGTGGACCGCGCCGAGGGCGTCGAGGATGGAACCGCCGGTCGTCACAACGTCTTCGACCAGCAACACCCTGTCGCCAGGGCCGATCTGTAGTCCCTCGATGCGCCGCCGGGTTCCCCGTCCCTTCTGCCGCTTACGGACGATGAACCACTGCTTGTTACTCACCGCGGCGATGCCCACGGCCAGGGCGTCGGCGCCCAAGGTGGGACCACCAGCGGCATCGAACTCTATCCCGGCCGCACCGACGGCCTCCACGATGGCATCGCATGCGACCTTGAGGTCCTGCCACGCGGCGAAGGCTTCCTTGCCGTCGATGAAGTCCCTCGACATGGCCCCGCACGCCAGCTGCATTTCCTCATCGCGCCGGCTCAGTGCCCTTGTCCTCAGGATCTGTTGAAGCCCGGCGCGTAGCTGCGAGGGCACGGCGGCTCTCCTCCTGGTGCGGTGTCCCGTACCCTAGGGTACCGAAAAATGTCCAGTTGCCACCGGGGCCGGCAGCTGAAGTCGAGGCGTGGCGAGCCAACCCATCTCGGTCTTCTTCAGCACGCTCCAGCCCTGATCCTTCTTCACTGTTTTCGGCACGCCGAACGTGGATCAGGCCACTTCAAACGCATCACTGCGAGCGCCCACCTCACCGGCGGGGTGGGTTCGCGCCTGGGCCTAGCCGGGTGCTGCATCCGGCTGATCCGGTGTTCCCAGGTCTGTCTCGTTGAGAGCGCGCGGAGCGGGCTAGCCTTGCCTGACCGAGTAATCTCGCCGACCGTCCAGAGGTCGAAGAGAACATGCTCACGCACTGATTCCTGAGGATCGGAAGGTTGGAGTTGCGGGTCGAGGTAGCGGTAGCAAGGGCGATCGGGCCCGGCCGGCGTACCGTTGCGGCGATACTCGCGGTAGCGCTGATCGCCTCGGCGACCGTGTTCGCTCCGGTCCCCGCTCGGGCAACGAACGGTGTTGCTGATCACCTGCCCACCGCGACAGCCTGTACCGGAGCCGCCACCAAGTCAGCCGGGTTCCTGGACACGCTCGGCCTGTTGGCGGAATCATCCATTAACTGCCTGGCCTACTACGGCATCACGCGCGGGACGGGGCAGAACATCTTCACGCCGGCTTCGCCTGTCACCCGTTGGCAGATGGCGTTGTTCCTCGTCCGTGCCGCATCCCTGGCCGGGATCAGCCTGAGCCCACCGGTCGATCAGGGCTTCCAGGACATCGGAGGCCTCGGGTCCGGGGCTCAGGGTGCGATCAACCAGATGGCGAGCCTGGGCATAACGCGGGGCACCTCGGCCACCACTTTCTCGCCCAATGCCCTGGTGGACCGAAGCCAGATGGCGTTGTTCCTGCATCGGTTCCTGCTCCAAGCGGCTGTCGGGCCCGGCGGGGTGAGCGCCAGTAGCGTCAGACCGGACGACACCATTTTCTCGGACATCGGCCAGGTCAGCGGCACGGCGAACAACGCTATCCGAGTCCTGTTCGAGATGGGGGTGACAGCCGGTACCTCGCCGACCACCTACTCGCCCTCCTCGATCGTGACGCGAGCGCAGATGGCTGTCTTCATCGCCCGGATGCTGGCGCACACCAACGCCCGTCCCGCCGGTGTGACCATGCACGCCACGGCCGATCGGGTGTCCTCGGGAGACACCCTGATCGTGCATGTGTCGGTGCGGGACAGCAATCGCCTGCCCGTTGCCCGCGGCTTTGTGGACATATTCGCCACGCCGTTGACCAGGCCCCTTGCCTCGTTCGACAGTGACGGCCGCTGCGTCAACAACGTGGAAGCGGTTTTCGGTGAGTTGGTGTGCAGGATCGACCGCCTCGATCAGCGCCTCGACGATCGCGGCAATCTGCTGGCTGTCCTTCAGCCCACCGATCATATGGCGCTCTGGGCATGGACCGGCTCGGGTGGGAACACGTTCGTCTTCGGTGGTGTCCCTACCGACATGGTTCGAGTCTCGGTATGGAAGCATGCGGTAGCGGTCGATGTTCTGGACGATCTGCCTCCCACCGCCCTCGCAGCTCCGATGGGCGAGCCCATAGAAGTCGCTATCCGGCTGGTGGACGAGCATGGTCAGGTAGTGGAGGACCAGGGTGTCCGTGTTCAGGTGAGCACCGTCCTCGAGATCAACGGGATCAGGCAACGAAAGGTGGTCAGGACCTATCTAACCGACGACAAGGGGATAGTCGAGTTGTCGTTCACGGGTCGGGATCCCAGCTCGGCACGGACCGGTGACACCGTCAGGTTGGATCTGGACGTGAGCGCAGGCTTTCTCGATGTCGCGGACCGGACTACGCCAGGAGTGGTCCGACACGACGCCGTCGAGCCCAGGGACGCCTGGTTCACCTGGTCCGATGAGGCGCCGCGGACGGCCACCCTCCGGCTCGCGCAGACGACGCCGTACCTCTTGCTGCCGAAGTCGGCGCCCGGTCCCACCAACCTGATCAGGGCTTTGCTCACTGATCAGTACGGCACCCCGGTACCCGACTCCCGGATCGAGTTCACATCCGACGATCCGGACGGTATAGGGAATACCCCGGTAGCCAGGCTGACCGACCAGAGGGGTATCGCGACCCTGCGCTACCTGTGGCACAGCACGGATGCGGTCACAGAACGGGTAACGGCCCGGTTGGCCGGCTCGAATCTGGCGCCCGTTTCCGTACATCACTACTGGGCGAGGCCGGAGACCAACGAAGGCTCCGGTCTGGGCGTTGTCATCCACGTCGCCGACACCTTCCGCAATCGGATCGTGGTGGGTGATCCGGTGCCCAGGGTCATCAGCTACACAGGAAGGGACAGGTTCTCGCTAGAAGGCCGCATGGTGGCGCCGGCGGTATTCGAGGAGGCGCTCGAAGCCGGCTTCTACGAACGGATCACCTACACCGGATACTCGACCGATCCCCAGCACACCAACACGTTCGAACTGACCAACAACGCCTTCGGCGCCGGCTAAGACCTCGAAACCGCTCGCCGGTCGACCACCCTCAGGTTCAGGGCGTCATATATGGCGTTCTCAGCCTCAAGAACCCCGAGGGATGCCGAGAAAGTGCGAGGATGTCGCAAGTCGCGAAAATCCGGGCCCCGCACCGGGCCCTCCCCCCCACCACCACCTGTCCTGGGTTGGAGCGTGCTCGGCCATGCCCGGCCTGCTGCCGGGATGCGACCTCCGCTCCACGAAGCCCTGTGTGTTCCCTGGTCCGGCCTAGCCGAATCGGTCTCACATCATCGGCCGGCATAGGTGCTTGGCAATAGGCAACGTATATCGAGGGTGTGACATAGTCCGCCCCTTCCGAGAGAACGCGACCAAAGGGATGGCCGGGGCGCATGGTCCGACTAGCTGTGTGACATCTGATGGGCATGTCCGTCGCGCCGAGCGGCCAGGGGCAATGGCGCACCGAGCCGCCGCGCTGTCGTGCCATTGGCCTCACACCCATCTGCACACCCGGAACCGGTAACCTGGCCGGGTGTCCATGTCAGAAGCTCCTGCGGCGCCCGTCGAGACCGATCCGGGCGGCCTGGATGACGGTGGCTCCGGAGCAATGCCCGGGCATTCCGTTGTGGCGGTGAGGAGGAGGCTCGGTGGGCGTTGGTCTCTAGGGCTGGTCGGAGCGGTCCTGATCCTTCATGGCGGCGGTCTGCTGTTCGGGTGGTCGCCCACCCGCACGGTGCTCGATCTGATCTACCCGGACCGGCTGATCAACCCCGACGAGGTGCTTCCCGTGCTCGAAACGCGGGACATGGGATGGGCGGCGATGTTCCTGATCGTGGGTGTCCTGCTGGTAGTTTGGACGCTCGTCCGGCTCGTGAGCCGGAGACCCGTCCTCCGGGGAGGCCGGGACGCCTTGGAATTGGCGGTAAGGGGGCCGTTCCGGCGGGCGATCACCATCCCTTGGAGCGAGGTGGGTAGCGTCTCGGCGGCGACGGTATCGGACGACTATGGAGACATCCCGGCGTTGCTGATCCGCATGGAGGACCCGAGCCGGATCGGGCCCAACCCCTGGGGGGCCCGATGGATCGAGCCGTCCACCCTCTCCATGAGCGCCCCGGACTGGGATCGGGATCCCCGAAGCGTTGCCGACCGGCTGAGGGAAGTCATGACGACCAGCACCCGCACGCCGCCGGAAGAGGCCGGGCCCGACCCGTCGCCGCCGGCGATGACAGGCGATCCGGTTGCCGACGTACCCTCCGAGGACGGGTCCGGATGATCGACGTCGGCGCCCACGTATCTGGCGAGGATCCGGTAGCCGAGGCCCTGTCACGGGGCGTGGACCTGGTCCAGATCTTCCTGGGCCCGCCCCAATCGTGGAAGAAGCCCCCGCGAAGGCCCGACGCTCAGGAGCTTAAGGACTCACCGGTGAAGATCTACGTCCATGCCCCCTACAGGCTCAACGTGGCCAGCCCCAACAATCGGATCCGCATCCCGAGCCGCAAGACCCTGGCCAACATCGCCGATGCCGCCGAGCAGATCGGCGCGGCCGGCCTCGTGGTGCACGGCGGGCATGTGACCGGTGGTGAGCCGGTCGAGGACGGGTTCCCGCGCTGGCGCAAGGCCCTGGAAAGCTTCGAAACCGACCTTCCCATCATCATCGAGAACGCGGCCTCGGGCGACAACGCCCAGGCTCGGCGGATCGATGACCTGGCCCGGCTGTGGGAGGTCATCGGTGACCTCGGACCCGGGTTCTGCCTGGACACTTGCCATGTGTGGGCCGGGGGAGAGCCCCTGGAAGGGGTGGTCGACCGGGTGCTCAACGCCACTGGCCGGATCGACCTGGTCCACCTGAACGACTCGCGGGACGGGTTCGACTCCAGGCGGGACCGCCACGCCAACCTGGGCAAGGGACACATCCCCGGAGATCTGCTGACGGAGATCGTCCGCAATGCAGAGGCGCCCACCGTCATCGAAACGCCGGGCGGCGTCGCCGAGCACAACGCCGATCTGGACTGGATCAGGAACCGGCTGGCGACCGCTCCGGCCCTTTTCTAGCGGTCTCGGCCCTAACCGGGCGGGCTCACTCGCTGTCTCGATACACGGCCGCGATCTCGTCCCCGCACTCCGCCTCGATCCGGTCCATGACCGCGCCGTGGCGGGTGGCGTCGATCAGGATCCCGCTCACCTGATCGGCGGTCATGCCTTCGATCCTCACCTGCCGGCAGACTTCCCAGGTCAGGTACTCGAGGTCGTCCCGGGGCTGTTCCCTCCCGCAGGAGGTTCCCATGAGCACGGCCAACATCAGGAACAGGGTCCAGCGCCGCAAGCTCGTTCCAATCCGATCGGTACCGGATCCCATCGTCCCACGCTAGTTGGACGTTCCAACGATGCGGTCCCCGGTTCGCCGACTCCCCGATTGGATCGACATCCTCACCCTTCTCCTCCGTGATGTCAAATAGTTCTCCTTTTGATAGGGAGAACTATTGGTAGACTCTCCTTTATAAAAGGAGAAAGTGACATGGATCCGGGACCAGGCGTGGCGCCATTGCCGCGAGGCGCGTTCTTCGAGCAGCTGGCCGAGTCACAGTTGGTGGGAGACATCACCGCTCGGCGGGTGACGGGCAGGGTGACCTTGGCAGGCAAGGCGACTGCGGTGGTCGGCATGCGCCGAGCCGGCAAGACGACATTCTTGCATCAACTCCGGGCTGAGAGGGTTGCCGCCGGTGTAGCGCTGAAACGCCTCCCCATGCTGTCGCTAGAGGACGAACGCTTTGCCGGTATCGAAGCGACACAGCTCGGGATGCTCGTCGACGAATACATGGATCATCAGTTGGCAACCGGTCCGGGCGGTCATCCGATGGTGTGGTTCCTGGATGAGATACAGGTTGTCGATGGTTGGGAACGGCTCGTCCGTCGCTTGCTCGACACGCGGGGCGTAGAGGTGTTCCTATCGGGCTCGTCTGCGGCGTTGCTGTCCCGGGAGATTGCTACCGCATTGCGAGGTCGGGGCTGGACGGTGCTCATCCATCCCTTCGCGTTCGACGAGGCGCTACGTCACCGGGGCGAGGCTACGCCGCCGGATCCACAGGTGATGGGTCGAGCGGAGCGGGTCCGGATGGAGAAGCAGTTCGCAGCCTGGTTGACGACCGGTGGGTTCCCCGAAGCGCAGGGACTGGATGACGCAACCCGGCGACGCCTGCTCAGCGACTATGTGGATGTGGCGATCCTGCGGGATGTGGTGGATCGTCACCGGGTCAGCAACGTGGTGGGCCTGCGCTGGTTGGCCCGCCACCTCCTCGGCAATGCGGGCTCGAGGTTCAGCGTAGAGAAGTTCCACCGGGCGTTGCGGTCCCAAGGTATCGCTATCGCCCGCGACACCGTGCACCAGCATCTCAGCCATCTAGAGGACTGCTTCCTGGTACGGACCGTCTGGATGGAATCGCGCTCGGAGCGCCAGCGGATGGTCAACCCCCGCAAGTCCTATCCCGTAGATGCGGGCCTGATCAACGTGTTCGACCGCACGGGGAGAGCCAACGTGGGCCACGCGCTGGAGACCGCAGTGTTGGTGGAGCTGGAACGGCGCCGGTGCGAGACGACCTATGTCCGCACCCCGGAGGGTTTCGAGGTCGATTTCCTGGCCCGAGGCGACGGCGCGCCCGAGCTGATCCAGGTATGCGCCGACGCATCCGAAGAGCCGACCGCGACCCGAGAACTACGTGCCCTGACCGCAGCAGGAGCCATGTTCCCGTCAGCCACGAAGCGACTCCTCACCCTGAACCGTCGCGGCATCCCACCCGAAGCACCCAAGGACGTGATAACCCAACCAGCCTACGAATGGATGGTCACACCACCTCCTTGATCCTGAACACCAGGAGCAGGGCCTCTGCGGCCAGCATCGAAAGCGAAACTGTTCGCACCGGGGCAACTCCAATGTAGTTCCGGGGAGGGGTAGCTGTTTTCTTTGTGTGTCCCCGTCATTTTCGGCACCTTCCCAGGCACCCATTGACATGTCACGCCGCCGCTAGTCGGCGGGGTCGGGCGGGGGTGGTTGGCCGATGCTCTCGTAAGGATCCTCGGCGGTCGGGTCCCAGCGATCGAGCCGTTGCTGGGCTTCAAGAGCCGTCTTATGGACGAGCCGGGCTACGTCCGAATCGGGAAGGCAGGAGGCTGTGTACCGTGACACGGCGATAGAGGTCCTAGCCATGTGATAAGCGTCGGGCACCAGGCGGTCGAGAGACCAATCGGCGTACTCGTATGCGCCCGCCTGTCGCCACATCGATGCCTCCTCAGGCGTCACGTTGACGAACAGACTCCCTACGTGCCCTCTATCGGCGGCGCGTAGGGTACTGAGCAGCCTCACCAGGTCGTGGGTGCGGGAGGGGCGGATTCCCTGGAGATTTATGAGTGCCTTAAGGCTGGTTTCCATCGCCATCTGAGCATGCGCGCACAACAGGCAAAGACGGTCCCTCAACGCGAAAAGGTAGTACTCAGGATCTCGATCCTGTAGAGCATCGCGCTCGGCGACGCTCATCCTGAGTTGGGATTGGACGCCGAAGAGGGCTCGGAGGGCGTTGTGGAGACGCCCTGCAGCCTCTTCCCGGTTCGTCTCGGGCATACCGATCTCCTTGCCCCAGCGTGCGCCGTTCGGGGCACGATCGTAGAGGGTGACCGCGTCGGAGGTGATCGCATACTCCAGGGAGGTCGACACCCTGTTGGAGCGATGGGTCCACTCCGGCCAGTCGGTGACATACACGAACACCCGGCACCCGGCGGCGCGGCGAGCGAGCCTGGTCAGCTCGTCCGACCTCTCGCGCCGCTTGGAATAGTCAAGATCGTCGTGGATGGCTACCAGATCGATGTCGCTGTCCGGCCCGGCCTGGCCTCGGGCGACCGACCCGAACAGCAACACCCGAGAAACACCCTCGACCGCGACCGCCTCGGCTGCGCTTTCCGCGTCCGCCATGCACGGAGAAGCCATCAGGGTCAGGGCCATACGTCTAATCCTACAGGGTGACGGTTCTCCCCGACACGTGCCGTGCTCGACGAGAGGGGCGATGGATGGCGGCGCCGGTCCGGGGTCTGCTCACCTGAGCAGACCGGGCCGCCGGCGACTCGGAGACATGCTGTTACTCGCCGCCCGCTGCCGGGTATTGGTCCGTGGATAGGACCAACCCTTCCCCGTCGACGGTCACGTCCACGGTGTCGCTTGGGCGGAAGCGTCCTTCTAGCAGGCCTAGGGCCAGCGGATCGACCAGGGCGGTCTGGAGAAGGCGCTTGAGCGGCCGGGCGCCGTAGGCGGGGTCGTATCCCTCGCCGGCGAGCCAGGCGGCCGCCTCATCGGACAGCCTCACGGTGATGTCCCGGGACTCGATGCGCTCGGCGAGCCGGGCGAACTGGAGATACACGATCTTGCGGAGGTCATCCTCGGAGAGCCGGGAGAACACCACGATGTCGTCGATCCGGTTGAGGAACTCGGGGCGGAAGTGGTTTCGCACCCGATCCATCACCCGGCTGCACACCGCCTCCCGGGGCAGATCCGGGGTGAACAGTTCCGAGCCCAGGTTGGAGGTCATGATCAGCACCGTGTTGGTGAAGTCCACGGTCCGGCCCTGGCCGTCGGTGAGACGTCCGTCGTCGAGCACCTGGAGGAGCGCCCCGAACACCTCGGAGTGGGCCTTCTCCACCTCGTCCAGCAGGACCACCGAGTAGGGGCGGCGCCGGACCGCCTCGGTCAGCTGGCCTCCCTCATCGTAGCCCACGTAGCCGGGCGGGGCGCCGACCAGCCGGCTGACCGAGTGCTTCTCCATGTACTCGGACATGTCGATCCGCACCATGGACCGCTCATCGTCGAACATGAACGCGGCCAGGGTCTTGGCCAGCTCGGTCTTGCCCACCCCGGAGGGACCGAGGAACAGGAAGGAGCCGATCGGGCGGTTGGGATCAGCCAGACCGGAGCGGCTTCGGCGGATGGCGCCGGCCACCGCCGAGACCCCGGCATCCTGGCCGACCACTCGCTCGTGGAGGTGATCCTCGAGGTGGACCAGCCTGGCCATCTCACTCTCCATGAGGCGCGAGACGGGGATCCCGGTCCAGCGGCTCACCACCGCAGCCACATCCTCCTCGGTGACTTCCTCGCTGAGCATGGACATGTCGGCCTGCAGGGCGGCCAGGGCCTCCTCCCGGGTTGCCAGCTCCCGAGCGAGGCGGGGGAGCTCCCCATACTGCAGCTCGGCGGCCCGCTGCAGGTCACCGGCTCGGGTGGCCTGGTCCGATTCCATGCGGGCGTCCTCGATCTGCTGCTTGACCGACCGGATCGCTTCGATCTCGTCCTTCTCGTGCTGCCAATGGGTGGTCAGACGGTCCAGTTCCTCCGTGATCTCGGCCATCTCCTGGCGGACAGCCTCCATCCGAGCCTTCGAACCCTCGTCGGTCTCCTTGCCCAGCGCGCTGGCCTCGATCTCCAGCTGGCGGAGGCGGCGGGTAAGGGTGTCGATCTCCTCGGGCATGGAGTCGATCTCGATACGGAGCCGCGAGGCAGCTTCGTCCATCAGGTCGATGGCCTTGTCGGGCAGGTGCCGGGAGGTGATGTAGCGGTCGGACAGAACCGCCGCCGCGATCAGGGCGCCGTCGGTGATCCGGACCCCGTGGTGGACCTCGTAGCGTTCCTTCAAGCCGCGCAGGATCCCCACCGTCTCGTCGGTGCTCGGAGGTGCCACCATCACCGGCTGGAAGCGCCGTTCCAGGGCGGCGTCCTTCTCGACATGCTTGCGGAACTCGTCCAGCGTGGTTGCGCCGATCATGCGGAGCTCTCCCCGGGCGAGTAGCGGCTTGAGCATGTTGGAGGCGTCCATCGCCCCCTCCGCGGCGCCGGCTCCCACCAGCGTGTGCATCTCGTCGATGAAGGTGATGATCCGGCCCTCGGCGGCCTTGATCTCGTCGAGCGTGGCCTTGAGGCGCTCTTCGAACTCCCCGCGGTACTTGGCTCCCGCCACCATGGCGGCGAGATCGAGCGCCAGGATCCGCTTGTCCTTCAGACCCTCGGGAACGTCGCCGTCGAGGATGCGCAGCGCCAGGCCTTCGGCGATGGCGGTCTTGCCGACCCCGGGCTCACCGATGAGAACCGGGTTGTTCTTGGTGCGCCGGCTCAGTACCTGGATGATCCGGCGGATCTCGTCGTCCCGTCCGATCACAGGGTCGAGCTTGCCCGCTCCGGCCTCGGCGACCAGATCCCGCCCGTACCGTTCCAGGGCGGCCATCGTGTCCTCGGGGTTGTCGGTGGTGATCCGCCGGGCGCCGCGCACGTCCGCGAGCACATCGGCGATGGCCTGGCGGGTCACACCGGAATCCCGCAGGAGGCTCCCGGCCCGGGTGTCGGACCCGGCCAGGGCCGCCAGCAGGTGTTCCACGGACGTGTAGCTGTCGCCGGCAGCCGCCATCCCGGTCTGGGCGTCTTCCAGGATGCGGATGGTGGCGCGGGCGTAGCCGGTCTCGGCGCCGCCGTACACCTGTGGGAGGGACTCGACCAGGGTCTCGGCGCCCTGCCGGAGAAGGGCCGGCGCCACATCGAGGCGGGCCAGCAGGGGAAGGGTGACGGTGTCCGGCTGCCCCAGGAGCGCCACGAGCAGATGGGCGGGCTCGACCGCCTGATGATGCCTAGCGGTGGCGTCTTCGCGGGCTGTTACCAGGGCCGCCTGTGCCTTCTGGGTGAACCGTCCTGCGTCCATCTTCTCTCCACCTTCCCGGGGAACGGACTACCTTCCACCTGTTCCAACGCTGTAGGCGCGTGGATTATGCCCAGAAAATCTAAGCGTATACATATCAACTTCTGAACTGAGGTCAGCCGGTGATTGTCATGATCCAGGTCTTCGAAGTCGCTGCGTACGTAAGCAACCAGGCCGGAGAGCTCTCTCGGTAACCTGCCGTGAGAACCCGGTGGCGCGTTCCACCAGAACGATCCGGGACTCGACCAAGGACCAGACAGCCGATGCCCCTGACCAGCCTTGCTGACGGCTTGTTATTCGGAGAGCGCTACGGATCGGACCCGATCCGGGTGGTGGCCCTCCATGGCTGGGGTCGGGACCGGCGTGACTTCCGGCGCGTTCTGGAGGGCCTCGATGCCATGGCGATCGACCTGCCTGGGTTCGGTGCCACGCCTCCGCCGGCCGGAGCCGCCGGCGCGGCGGGATACGCCCGGATGGTGGCCTCCTGGTTGGAGCAACTCCCCGGTCCCCAGATTCTGGTGGGTCATTCGTTCGGAGGCCGGGTGGCGGTGGTGCTGGCCGCGACCCGGCCCGAGTTGGTGGCCGGCCTCGTCCTGGTGGGGGTGCCCTTGCTCCACCGCCTGGACCGAACCGCCCGCGGGCCCTCCGTGGCCTATCGCCTGGTGCGTCTGGCCAATCGGGCCGGCCTGGTGAGCGACGAACGTCTGGAACGCGAGAAGCGCCGCCGGGGATCGGCCGACTACCGGGAGGCGACCGGGGTGATGCGCGACACCCTGGTGATGGTGGTGAACGAGAGCTACGAGGACCGCTTGCCCGAGGTGGCCTGTCCGGTGCGGCTGGTATGGGGTGGGGCCGATTCGGAGGTTCCGCCGGAGGTGGCGCACCGCGCCGGAGCGCTTCTCAAGAACGCGGACACCGACGTGGTGGAGGGTTGCGGCCATGACCTTCCCCGAGAGGCGCCGGACCGGATCCGGGCGGCCATCGAGACCCTGATATGACCTGGATCTCGTGGCTGGTGCCGGTGTTGAGCCTGGCGGGCATTGCCCTCGCGGCCATCAAATGGCTACGGGTGGCGCAGCGGGAGCACTACCTGGCCGGTTCGATCATCTTCATGCGCCGGACATGGATCGCCGGCCGGCCCGTGAACGGCCTCGAGGCGGTGATGCTGGCCGGCGCCCTGGTCGGCCATGCTCTGGCGCCGGACTCCTTCTGGCCCTTACTGGGCGGCGTCGGGATGGTGGTCTTCCCTATCGGCCTCGGCTATCGCGGCCGGACCTCACCGCTCAACTGGACCGCCCGGCTCAGGCGTACCGCCTTCGTGGGTGCGATCCTCCTCTGCGTGGCAATCGCCGTGGTCGGCTGGATGATCACCCTCGTGATCGGCGGGGGATGGCCGGGCGCTCTCGCCATGGCCGCCGTAGTCTCGTGGTACGCGGTCCCGGATCTCGTACTGTGGATGGCGGCCCCGATCGAGCGGCGTCTATCGCAGAAGTTTGTGGTCCGAGCGACCGGGAGGCTCGACAGGGTGGCTCCGGTGGTGGTGGGTATCACCGGGAGCTACGGCAAGACCAGCACCAAGTGGTACGTCCGCGACCTGGTGGCCGGCACTAGGCGGGTGGTGGCCAGCCCGGCCAGCTTCAACAATCGCCTCGGCCTCGCCCGGGCGATCAACGAGACCCTGACCGATGACGCCGAGGTGTTTGTGGCGGAGATGGGCGCCTACCAGCCCGGGGAGATCGCCGACACGTGCTCGTGGATCCCTCCGAGCATTGCTGTCCTGACCGCTATCGGACCGGTTCACCTGCAACGGTTCAAGTCGGAGGAGCGCATCGTCGAGGCCAAGTCTGAGATCTTCGAGCGTGCCGAGGTGGCGATCATCAACGTGGATCATCCGGCGCTGGCGGACCTGGCGGCGTGTATGGGTGACCGGAAGGTGTGGCGATGCGGAACCTCTGAGGCGGCCACGGACGTGCGGGTCCGCCCCGATGGTCGCCTTCTGACCATCGATGTTCAGGATCGGGCGCTCGGCGAGCCGATCCCGGCCGGCCCGTTCCCCGCCAACCTGGCGTGTGCGGTGGCGGCGGCCCTGGAGTTGGGAGTTGCTCCCGGCGTCGTGTCCGCCCGGGCCCGCCGGCTCGCCCCCACGGACCATCGCCAGACGACCGGTTGGTCGGAGGCCGGTTTCGAGATCATCGACGACACTTTCAACTCGAATCCCGCCGGCGCCGCCCGAGCCCTCGATGTCCTGATGACGGCGGGAAAGCCTTCCGGCCGCCGGGCGGTGGTGACTCCCGGAATGGTGGAACTCGGGCCCCGGCAGCATGACGACAACCGCCGGTTCGCCGCTGCCGCCTCGGAGGCGGCGGATCATCTGGTGATAGTGGGCAGGACCAACCGTCGAGCATTGCTTCGCGGTGCCCGAGGGGGCCCGGTCGAGGTGGTTCTGGTCGACAACCGGGAGCAGGCGGTGGGCTGGGTACGGGAGCACCTGCGTGAGGGCGATGCCGTCCTGTACGAGAACGATCTCCCCGACCACTATCCGTAGAGGGTCCGTACGAATTAGAGTCCTGCCGGATGGACGGCCGGCGAATCGATCTCCCCGCTGCCATGCGGGCCGTCGCTGGGATCGGCACCGGACGCACATTTGTCACCGGTATCTTGTAACATTGCTAGCAGGCCGTGAGTCGTTTTGGGTCACCGAGGCGCATCGGTCCAGCCATCACCGGGGTCCGTAGCGGGCCCCGGTGGCGTGTATGGTCGGCCTGGCCACGGTTCCCGCCAGGTCCGGCAATTGGGCTCGATGTACTCGCGGAGCAACCTCCGTATAGCAGCATCCGAGCGGGTACGAAACGGTGATCGCCGAATCCGCAGGTGGCGATTGAGGACAAAGGCTACGAGGTCGGCCAGCTGGATTCCGCGGTTTCGCTCCGATCTGTCGAAGTAGATGTTATCGACAATGTGGTCGAGAGGAATGTTGATCCCGCGCCCGGAGCCGACCGGTCCGCCAGCCGCCCTCTTCTCGCGGATGAGATCACGGGAATACTGCTCTTGTTCGTGATTCTTGTCCGCTACCAAGAGGGCGCGCCGGCCGAGAACATACTGTTGGCCACGTAGCCATCGTTCGATCTTCTCGGTCAGGAACTGGAGCGCGATCGTGTGCGGATTGGGATCCTCGTAGCCCCTGAGAGCTAAGGTCGGCTTGTTGACCGACGCATATGCGATCCCTGCTCCGACTCGGCCCACCACAGACAGTGCCTCGGCGTAAGCGTCAATCCGTTGGCTGGGAGGCACGCCCTGCCAGGGCCCTGAACCTCCATAAACTGGCTTCCGTGATACTCGATCAGCGGTTGGCGCGTGGTGCCTGTCGGGTAAGCGCATCGAGTAGATCCGTCATCTCACGTACTCGATCTTCAACTATCATCACAGCAGCGATTAGATGGATTGGCTGCTCGGGATCATCAAGCCGGCGGCCCGTGTTACCCGATTCATCCAGGTAACTGATCAACATAAAAACCTTCCTTGGTTACTTGGTGTGCTATGAGGATATTGGAAATTCTAATGACCGAATGCCGGTGCCTAGCGGTAACAAAACCTGTTCTCGAAACTGACCGCCTGCACGGTCGACGGACTGCTCCAGATCATCAGCGCCGCGTGGTTGACTGTTCTCAATCAACTGCCATGTCAGGAGTAGAGGCTGCGCGAAGGCGCGGGTTGGCGGTGCTGGCCGGGGTGTCGAGTCCTCTACGTCCGCGAGGATCAGACCTGCAAGCCGGCGATCAGTTCCTGCTTGAGGTTGGACAGATCCGGGCTCAGCGACACGTGGTAGGTGTGGGGGTTGACCAGCCGCCGCACCCCCGGATCCAGGCGGGACAGATCCGCTAACCGCCGTGCTCTCGCCGTTTCGAGATCGCCGATGTCATCGGCGACCCGCCGCCCGCCTTCCAGCATCTTCACCCGGAGGGATTCCACCTCCGACACCTGCCGGGTGGTTAGGGTCCGACCCACCTCGGGGTGGCCGGGATGGACCAGGTGGATAGGCCGGACGCTCGGGTCGAAGCCCTCGAGGGTGATCAGATCGGCCGTTGCCGTTCCTCGATGGTCATAGATCCTCCACAGCCGCTTACGGCCCGGCTCCAGCACCTTGGAGGGCGTCTCGGAGATCTTGATCGCCGCGGTCCACTCGCTGCCCGAGTCCTGGACCGCTACCAGCTTGAACACACCGTTGGGGCTCGGGCAACCGTCCGAGGTGACCAGGCGGGTCCCCACTCCGTAGACGAGCCGGCCCAGCAGGCGCCCGGCATCCACCCCGTAATTCCCCGCCTCCTCCAGGATCTGGTTGCGCACCTGCCAGATGGTGAGCTCGTCCAGATCGGAGGAGAGCACGATTGCCACGTCCTCGAAGCCGGCCCGGTCGAGCATGGCCGCGGACCGGACCGCCAGGTAGGCCAGGTCGCCCGAATCGAGCCGGATCCCCACGGGTCGATGGCCCCTTCGCCTCAGCTCCTCGAACACGGTGATGGCGTTGGGAATGCCCGACTCGAGGGTGTTGATGGTGTCGACCAGCAGCAAGCAGTCATCCGGATACAGGTCGGCGTAGGCTCTGAAAGCCTCGAGCTCGCTTCCCGATTCGGCGATGAACACCTGGACCAGCGAATGGGCATGGGTGCCGCGAGGGACGAAGCCCAGCCGGTGGGAGGTGGCGAAGTTGGAGGACCCCGCCGCGCCGCCGATGAGAGCCGCCCGGGTGGCCGAATCGGCCGCCGGGCCGGGCGCCCGTCGCATCCCGAACTCCAGCACCGCGGTCCCTCCCGCCGCCTCCACCGCTCGGGAGGTCTTGGTGGCCACCAGCGTGGCGTAGTTGAGCCGGTTCAGCAGGGGGGTCTCGAGTAGTTGGGCCACGGCCAGCGGTCCTTCTACGGTCACGACCGGCGTCTTGGGATGCACTACCCGGCCTTCCGGAATCGCCCACATCGAGAGCGACGCGAAGCCCTCCGAGCCGGCCAGCCATTCGATGAAGGGCTCCCCGAACAGGCGTTTGCCGGTGCTGGTACGCACGGTGCGCAGGGCGTTCGCCTCCGCCGGCCCGAACCAGGTCTGTTCCATCCAATCGATCAGCGGCCCGAGACCGGCGGTGATGCAGTATCCGGCCTGGTGGTCGCCGTAGTCGGGGTAGGAGCGGAAGTGGTAGTCGAACTGGGCGGCCCGGTTGGCCAGACCATGGCTGTGGTAGAGCTGAGCCATGGTCAGCTGGTAATGATCGGTGGACAGGATGCCCTCGGTGAGCACGCTGCCACGTTACCCGAGCAAGTAGCCTGAAGATATGACCACCTATACCTCAGACACCGCGCTGATCGTGGTGGACGTCCAGAACGACTTCGCCGATCCGGGGGGAAGCCTCTACGTTCCGGGCGGGGACACGCAGGTGGTCCCGGCGGTGAACCACCAGATCTCCCTGGCGTTACAGGCGGGCGCCTCCGTCTTCTACACCCAGGACTGGCACCCGGAGCGAACCCCGCACTTCGCCATCGACGGGGGCATCTGGCCGGTCCACTGCGTGGGTGGGACCGCCGGTGCCGACTTCCACCCCGACCTCCGGATCGAAGGCCCCAGCGTCCACAAGGGCGCCGGGGGGGAGGACGGCTATTCGGGGTTCACGATGCGGGATCCGGTGTCGGGCGAGGAGATTCCCACCGGGCTGGCTTCCATGCTCCGGGCGGCAGGTTGCCGGCAGGTCGTGGTGGTGGGGTTGGCCCTCGACTATTGCGTGAAGGACACGGCCCTCGACTCGGCCGGGGAAGGGTTCGACACCACCGTGCTCCTCGCCGCCACCGCCCCGGTCAATCTGAACCCCGGTGACGGGGATGCCGCGGTCGAGCAGCTACGCCGGGCGGGCGTAACGGTCCGGTAGCCGACGTTACGGATACGTTCCAGCTCGGACCATCCCCCTCGACGACACAGGCGTGACGCTCGGATCGGCCACGGCCATTCCGCGGGCGTTCAACCACACAACTCCTTGAATGGTCACCGCTAGTGACTTCTAGTGTCCTGATTCAGTAGTTCGTTACCCATACCCCCAGGCGCCAAGAACGCGAAAAAAGCCGAGAACGCGAAAAAAGCGCGACACACCTCTCCCCAGCGGGCCCATCCCCCAGCCACCACCTCCTTCGGTCCTAGCGCGGCCCGCTATCCCCCAACGGGTCGCTCTCATTTGATCCCGGCTCCGGTCCCCTCGACGTCGAAAGCAAAAAACCCGTGGTGCTTGTGACTGCCGACCAGTATGCGACGGGGCTGTGACACTTTCAACCCCCCTGTCCGGGCGTCGGATCCGCGCCACCCACTACGGCGTCATGGAACGCTGCGGGCTCAAGACTCGGGACACCGGACTATCTGATCCAAGGGATCCGCCGGACTGCCGATTGTGCTCTGCTATCGGCACACGACACTGCACTGCACAACAGCGTTCCGTAGCCGCCCGACTCGTTCGGCGCAAAGTGCCCTTTGTCTTCTGGTGATGTGAGCCTCCTCACGCGCGAAGCAGGCTCGCACAGTGTTAAGGAGATCGAAAACAACTACCGACAAACGACAACCGACTAGAAACCAATCATCTAGTACATCACCAGTCCGCCGCTCACGTTGATGGTGGCTCCGTTCACGAAGCTGGCGTGCCGGGAGGCCAGGAATACCGCCACCGCCGCCACCTCCTCCGGGCGGCCCATCCGGCCCAGGGGGCACTGGGCGGCCGTGCGTTCGGACAGCTCGGGAGGGTTGTCCAGGTGTTGCATCGGGGTGTCGATCTGGCCGGGCGAGATGGTGTTCACCAGGATCCCGTGCGGACCGAAGGAGCGGGCGAGGCCACGGGTCATAGTGACGATCCCGGCCTTGCCGATCAGGTAAGCGTCGCTTCCTAGGAACGGGCCGGTCAGCCAGGCCATCGAGGCAAAGTTGATGATGCGTCCACCGCCGCCGGCTGCCGCCATCGCGTTCCCCGCCTCGCGGCTCAGCAGGAAGGACGCCTTCACGTTGACATCCATCTGCAGGTCCCAGTCCTCATCGTCGACCTCGTCGAGACTGCGCCGGCGGAGCACCGCGGCGACATTGGCCAGCGCCCACAGGTCGCCGAGACGCTCCACTACGGAGGTAACCAACTGCGGTATGGCCGATGTGTTGGAAAGGTCGAACACCACCGGGAGGTGACCGGCGCCCGGGAGCTCCGGCAGGGCGGATCGGAGGCCCGGCTCGTCCCGGTCGAGGGCCACCACCCGGGCGCCGGCCTCGGCCATGGAGATGGCGACGGCGCGCCCGATCCCGCTGGCGGCACCGGTGACGATCACGCCTCGGCCTTCCAACCCGGCACCCAGATGCCAGGAGCGGCTTGGGCCGTCCGGACCGTCCGCGGCCGATGGGGTGGCGCCGGTCATGGCCGTTCGGAGGCGGCCGCCGGGGCCAGGCCCGGCACCTCCAGCAGGCGGGCCGGGTTGGTGACCATCAGGGTTTCCACCTCTCCGTCGCCCCAGCCTGCTGTCCGGAGTAGCGGGACGACGTGATGGAGGATGTGGGCGTATCCCCAGCCTCCGTAGGCCAGCAGGCGGGTCTTCACTCCACCCATGTCCTGCGAGACGAATAGCTGATCGGCGAAGCCTTGCTCCGCCAGCGCTGCGATCCGTGCCACCACGTCGTAGTCGCTGGGCGGGTACTTGCCCAGGCCGATCAACGAGTGGTCGAAGCCCATCAGGTCGAAGCCGAGGTTGGTTCCCCGACCCAGCAGGTCGAGTAGGTAGGGGGGATTGCCGACCGCGGTGTTCATGTGGCTCAGGATCACCCGGCGCGGGTCCACACCCTCGGATTCGAGAACGTCGAGCACGTATCCGCCCTCGAAGCCCCACGGGTGGACGTGGATGCTGATCGGTAGGCCGGTCTCGAGATGGGCCCATGCCGCGGCCCGGACCACACGCTCCTCCTCGGGGTGCACCGGGTTGCCGGTTCCGACCTCCCCGATGATCCCGGGACGGACACCGGTATCGCCCACCCCGTGGCGCCACTCTTCGATCAGCTCGCCGGCGATGGCTCGCGTGGTCCGTCGGGCGGTGCCGGGTGGATGGCTTCCGGCCAGGTAATAGCCGCCGCCCATGATCACCTGTACGCCGCTCCGCTCCGCGATCTGCCGCAGGATGCCGGGATCCCTGGACAGGTGGCTGGGTGTCACGTCCACGATGGTGCGGCCTCCCGCGGCGCGGAACGGCTCCAACTCGGCCACGACCTGATCGGGATCCGTCTGGTGGTAGTTGTCCGGGAAGCCGCCCGGGTTCCATCGGGCCTCGGCGGCGGTCTCAAGGGTCAACGGCGCCTCCGACACCACCGGGTAACCGTGGATGAGGAGGATCGGCCGGCAGTCTATGTAGAGGTGTTCGTGGATGTGGGTGGGACCCAGCTCGGAGACCGGAACGGGTCCCCGCACCGTCATCGCGTGAGCGCGCCTGTCCGGCCCTGGATTGGCGGTCACCAGCCCGACCCGAAGCCGATAACCGAGCGGACCACCCGCCCGGCCCGGAGATCGTCCAGAGCGTCGTTCACCTGATCGAGGGGGCGGCGATTCCTCACCAGGTGATCGGTGGTGATGGCGCCCTCACGTTGGAGGTCCAGCACGTCCCGGATGTCCTGAGGGGTGAAGCCACGGGAGCCTGACAGGCCGGCTTCCCTCCAGATCAGGTCCATGGCATTCACCGGGAAGGGGTCCAGGGTGGCGCCGACCGCGATCACCCGGCAGCCGATGCCGGCGGACGCAACCGCTTGAGCGAAAACCTCTGCCGACCCGACCGTCTGGATGATGATGTCGGGCCCCCCCGGTCCGGCCGCGTCCCGGATCTGCTCGGCGATACCGGGGCCGGTCCTGATCGCGACCTCGGCCCCCATCCGCCGGGCCAGCTCGAGGCTGGCATCGGAGCGGCTCACCGCGATGACCCGGCAACCCAGGTGGGCGCCCAACTGGACGGCATTGGCCCCGATCCCTCCGATTCCGAATACCACCACGGTTTCGCCGCGCCGGGCGCCGGCTCGCTGCACTAGAGCGTGATAGGGCGTGGCCACCGCATCGGTGAGTACCGCGACGGCGGCCGGATCGTCCTGTTCGCTCACCGGGATCACCGAACGGGCGGGGATGACCACCCGCTCAGCGAAGGCGCCGTTGAACTCCACCCCCATGCGGCGCACCCCCAGGCACATGTTCACCCGCCCGGACAGGCATATCCGGCACGTCCCGCAGTAGTCGATGTAGTAGAGGGCCACCGGCTGGCCGATGCCGACCGTATCGACTCCCGGACCCAGGGACGACACCACTCCGGCCGCTTCGTGACCGGGGATGATCGGCAGGGTCGAATCGAACCCGCCTTTCTGGAGGAACAGATCGCTCCCGCAAACGCCGCATGCCCGGATGTCGACCACGACCTGCCCGGGACCGGGGATCGGATCGGGCATCTCGGTCAGTTCGAGCGGCCCACCGTATTCCCTGAGGACCGCGGCTCGCACCGGCTAACCCAGGCCGGGCAACCCCAGCGAGCCGGCGTCCGGCATGGGCGGAGCCTCGAAGTTCGACGATCCGAACACCTCCGGCTTCTTACGGCCCACCCGCGTGTAGTACTCCTCGGGCGTCTGGGTGGGATCCTTGAACATCTCCCACTGGCACTTCTGGCGCACATCGGGGTCGGGATCGGTGTCCGGGTAGACGGGCGGATCCACGGTGCGGACCGGGTAGCCGAAACGGTCCATCGGCATCTCCTCCATCAGGATGATGCAGTGTGCGCAGTAGAGGCAGACCCCCTTCTGGAAATGGTTCCAGGAGGCCTCCTCCTGGCTGACACCCCAGTTGTACGGGGGTTCCATCCGGGCCGGGGTCCCCTCGATCCAGTCGCCCCGGATGGTGCGCTGGCCCGATGAGCAGGGGTCGAACCGCAGGACGAAGCGGTCGTCGGTCTCGATCAACTCGAAGTCGCCGGTGCGCTCCGGTCCTACCAAGTGGCCCCGCATGGACTCGCAGGCCACGTTCATCAGCGTCTCGAGAGCTTCGTCCCAAGGATGCTTGTCGATGTCGAACTTCTCGTAGCGCCAGGCGAACAAGGGCTCGAGCACGACCTTGTACATGTCCACGATGCCCTGCCCGCCGAATCGATCCTGGACCTCCGACATGAGGCCGTAGGTGTGGTCGACATCCCGGTCGTGGGTCTGGCGCCATGTTTCCTTCATGGCATCGAGTGCGTCCAGTGCTTGGTCGGGCTCGGCCCGGAAGAGGTGGGAGAGCAGCTTCCTCTGCTCCTGCTTGAAGCTGTCCCAATGGCGGTGCGCGTTCCAGGGCGAGCCGTCGGGGAGGGTGAGCTTGGTCACGATGTCGGCGTTGACTTCGGCCACATCTGCAGAAGACACGCCGTTGTTCTTCAGGAAGTTGCTCAGGTCGTTGATCCACTGGCGGTAGAGCATGAAGCAGACGCTGGCTTCGTCGATGAAGTAGTCCGCCAGCGCTGCCGCATCGTCCCAGCGTTCCTCGGCCACGGCCTCGCGGATCTTCCGGTAGGTGGAGATCTTCTGGTCTTCCCAGCTGCCGAGGCGGATCCTTCTGCCGAGCACCTCAGAGAACTCGATACGGGTCTCGGTCGTCATGCTTGCCTCCTTGCGGTGTCGCTCCGGGGAACTGTCAGCTGCCGGTTGGCGTGGAATCGACGCTACCGGCAGTCTACGGCTGTGGACAAAGCGGTGCAGACTTGGTGCATCCGCTCGCCGCTGAGCCGGCCGAGGCGCGAGGTGAGATGGGCTACCGAGACGTTGAAGGTCGAATCCAACTGCACGACGCTCGGGAGCGGTACCGGGTCATCGCCCGGTTCGAGTGTCACCTCGGTGGCGAGGTTGCGGGTCACCGTACTGCACGGCGCTCCGATCACGCGTTGCAAGGCGGGTATCGCCGCGTCTCGCGACAGGACCACCACCGGCCGCCGGTGCTTGTCCGGAACCTCGCACCACCACACCTCGCCCCGCTGCGGTAGGGCTGTCATGTGGATCTGACCGCGTCCAGAAAAGCGGCCGGGTTGCCCCATTCATCCTCGGTTTCCAGTGGTAGGGCGTCGTAGATCCCGTAGGACCGGTCGATCTCGGCGGCGCGCAGTTCCGCACAGAGCGCGGCCAACGCCCGGTCGAGCAGGGAGGCATCATTGAGATCGGGCAATGCGGCCCTGGCCTGTTCCAGAAGCTGGTCGCTTACGGTCGTGCTTACCCGAACACGTGGCATGGCATAAATATACCACAAAAATGGCACCTTTCCGGTGGCCGCTACCCGACGTAGCCGGTACCACGTAGATGTAGGGATCGGTCACGCCGGATGCCGTCCGTCCCCTACTCTGAGCGCTATGCCGGAGGACACCATGAGGGCGCGCGTCTCGGTCGCGGTGATGCTCCCGTACTGGGGGTTCTGGGAGTCCAGCGCCGGGGGCGCCGACTTCCGCTCCGACCGGCGGGACCTGCTCCACGAAGTGGTCGAGCGTCTGGAGCGGGCGGGTGTCGACGTGGTGTGGTCGGGCATGGTCGATTCACCGCAGGCCGGGGCCGGCGCGGCGGAGGAGATCAGGGCCACCGGCGCGCAGGTGCTGGTGGTGGCGCAGTCGATGGCGGTTCCTCCCACTCACGCCATGGCCGCGCTCGATCGGTTGGGCGACCTTCCGGTGGTGGTGTGGGCCGTCCAGCGGGACCGGACGCTCGGGAGCGGATTCGACCAGTCGGACATCACCACGATAGGCGCGACGGTGGGCACGCCCATGCTGACCAACCTGCTGGTCCGATCGGGAAGGCCCTTCGAGCTGGTGGTGGGCGGGATCAGCGAGGAGCCGGTCGTCGAGAAGTTGGTGAGAACAGTCGGTGCGGCGGCGGTGGCACGCTCGCTGGTATCGGCGCGGGTGGCGCGGGTGGGTAAGCCCATCGACGGATACACATGCGTTGATGTTGACGATGAGGTTCTGAAGACCGCCACCGGGATCGAGTTGATCCCTGTCGATCCGGCTGAGATCCAGACCCTCTATCAGGAAATCTCCGATGTGGCGGGCCTTGAGGCCGAGCTGGCGGGCCGGTACGAGGACGCGACGGAAGACCGGGAGGGTAGGACGCGCTCCCTGCGCCTGGCAGCGGCGATCGAGAAGCTGGATCGGGCCCGCAACATCGACGCCGGGGCCATGAACTGCCACGTAGCGGAGATCAGGTTCGCCGACGAGCCGGGAGTCACCCCCTGCTTCGGTCTCGGCCGGGAGACGACCCGGGGCGTGCCGTGGACCTGCGCCGGCGACGTGCTAACCGCGGTGGCCATGCTGGTCGCCAAGCGGCTGGGCGGAGCGGCCCTCTATCACGAGATCGAGGCGATCGACTTCGATACCGGCGAGGTGGCCATCGCCAATTCCGGGGAGCACGATCTCGGCTGGTGCGGTCGCGGCGCCCGGCCCAGGCTGCAGCCGAACCCGTGGTACCAGTCGGACCGGATCACGGGCATCAGCGCGTGGTTCGAGCTGCCGCCCGGCCCTGCGACCCTGGTGGGGTTCACCCCCCACCACGACGAGCCGAGCGGTTTCCGGCTCATCGCCGCCGAGGGGGAGATCACCGCCAGGTCGTTTCCGGACAGTCCGACGGTGGGGGGCGCCTTCCGGTTCGCAGGTGGCGGGCCGGTAGCCGAGGCGTGGCGTCGCTGGGCGCTGGCCGGCGCCAACCATCACAGCGCGGCCGCCCCGGGGTCCCTGGCTGTTGACGTGGGTGTCGTGGCCCGCTACCTCAGGATCGGCTTCGCTCGGGTGTCTTAACCCCGGATTATTCGTGTTCTCGGCACACCGACACGCACCAGAGCACTTCAACCACATCATGCGGAGCGGCCGCCCATTCACCTTGGTGGTGAATACCATGCCAGGCCGAAGACGGGGTGGCAGAACGGCTATAACTCCAGGTCAGGCGGCCCGAAGCCCAGCTCCCCCACCCTTTCAAATCCCCATTCGTGAATGATCGGGTTTAGCAGTCGAGGGCGGTCCGCAGGGCGGCGCAGGCTTGGGCACGGCGGTCCGGGCCGAGGGTGCAGATGCGCTCGACGAGGAGCGCTTTGGGAACGACCCTTAGGTTGTCGAAGCTGGCGGCGCACTCTGCAGGCATGCCGTCGTCCGGTCCTAGCCGTAATTCGGTGGGGATGTTGCGTATGGTGCGGGTCACAGGCGCGACGACCAAATGGTTCAGGACGGCAATGGCCGAAGGCCGGGTCATGATGAGAAACGGGCGTCGTCCGATGTCTTCGATCTCCCCCCACCAGACTTCTCCGCGGCGCTTGATAGTCACCAGGGTTCCTGAGCGATGGCGTCGCGCATAGAGGCGAGCGCGGCTTGTGCCTCTGCCGGGGTAGGCGGTTGGCGGGTGTAGCCGTCGATGATCTGCCGGTCTATCCGGCGCTGCCGCTCGCCTTCCACGATTGCCTTGATCCCGGCGCGGATGGCCGCAGCCCGGGACCGGAATACGCCGCCCGACACGAGGGCGTCGAGGTCGGCGAGCAAGGTCTCGGACAGGCGTACCGGTATCTGCCTCATTTGCATCCCAAGAAGTATATCATATTTGGGATTCTCAGCATAGATCGCTACCGTAGCCTGGTTAGAGAGTTGGTCACCGGCAGCCTGTTCGAGGTTGACTGGTTCCCGCGCTTCGCCACAGGAGTGGCGATCCTGGCGGGATGATCGTTAACAGGGGTCTGTAAGCGGCGATCAGACGCTGGTGTCCCGCTGCCGGAATAGGACCAGAGCCAGCCACGCCATGGCGACTGTCCCGGCCAGCAACAGGAAATAGGACGGCTCGAACCCCTTGCCGAGAGGCGGGGTATCTCCGAAGTACCAGTAGAAGGGCGAGACGAGCCGGATCGGTCGGAGACCATCCGCCAGGGCGCCTAGACCGTTCATCAGGAAGGTGGCGAGGGCTGCGATGCCGGCTATCCGGACGGCGGGGAGGGACGTGCCCTTGATCGCCCACAGCAGGAGCGCCAATCCGGCGAAGAACAGGCCTAGCAGGTAGAGCCCCGCGCCGGCCGCCAGGATTGGCCCGAACCCGAGGTCGGTCTCCCACCGGCGGTCAGCCAGCAGAGCCACGATGGTGGGGACCAGCACCACCAACCCGGCCGAGAGAGCGACGGCGCCTAGCTTGGAGGCAAGGACCCGGCTCCGGGATGACGGCTGGGCCAGGACCATGTCGAGCACACCGGTGCCCTCCTGGCGGACCAAGGCCATCGATACACCTCGAACGCAGAAGAAGATCACCACGATCGGGCCGATCGATTGGTAACTCCGGGACGAGATGAACCCGGCCGGGGTGACGATCGCCTCGGGGTCCGTCAGGCCGAACAGGGCGAAGATCTCCCGGGGCATGGAGGTGACCAGCGCTGCCAGCGCCTCGGCATCCTGCGCGAGGGCCGGCCAGGCCGAGAACATGGCGAGCGACAGCAGGCCGAGGCCTCCGCCCCACGCCCATACCGACCGCCGGCGATCCCAGATGACCTTGCGGAACGGATCGGTGAGGAGCCAGGCCGCTCGGGGTTGCCGAACCCGAGACCGCGCTCGGCGCCGGACCTTGACTTCGGGCAGGGCCGCCCGCTCCGTGGCGATATCCCTCCGGTCGAACAACGCCACCGCGACCACCACCAGAACCACGGTGGTCGCCAGCAGCCATAGGTGACCGGCGCCGAACCCTGTGATCAGCGGGTTGGGCTCCCGGTACCAGGTGAACGGGCTTAACCCTCCCGCACCCTCCAGCCAGGGGAGCAGGCCCGAGAAGCTGGTGACGAACCAGGCCAGGAGTGCCAGGAGCCCGGCCATCCCGCCGGCGGTGGCCGATCTGCCCGTAAAGGCCCCGACTAGTAGGGCCACCGCGCCGAAGGACGTCCCCAGGAGCCAGAGCGACAGGCCGGCCGCCACCACACCCAGCACGGGCAGGTCCAGTCCGAAGACGGGGTTCACGGCCAGGAGCGCCACGGTGATCACGGCCACCATCAGCAGTGCCGCCGCCGCCACGCCGCCCGCCTTCTCGAGGAAGACCCTGCGCCGGGAGACCGGATTGGACAGCACCATGTCCATCAACCCTTCCCGTTCTTCGGTGGCGGTCTCGGCGACCATCGCGCTGATCACGAAGATGAGGATCAGGAGCGGCGCGAACAGCGCGAAGAACTCGGCCGACAGGAACCCCGCCGCTGTCAGGAACGTGGCCAGGTCGGTTCCGAAGGCAGCCAGCATTTCCTCGGGTACGCGCTCCATGATGTCGTTGAAGCCTTGGTTCTCCCGCAGGATCGGGAACAGCGCTCCCAGCCAGACGACCAGAGCCACCAGGCCGAGGCTGTTACCGATCAGGGCTCGGCGCCGGTCCCGGAGGCTCTTGACCAGAATGGCGGTGGTCAATGCGCTCGGCCTCCTGGCCCGGACTCGGGATCCCCCGGCCCGTAGTAGGAGAGGAAGACGTCGTCGAGGTCGGCTTCCTCGGTGTGGATGGCGATGGCCCCGGCGTCCGCGGCCGCCCGGATCACCGCGTCCTGCGGGCCGGAGACGCTCATGCGCAACAGCTTGCCGCCGTCCTGGGTCTCGACCGAGGTGACTCCCCGGAGATCGGCGAAGCCGGCCGGGTCGGCCGCGCCGGCGAACTCGATCGACAGGTTGGACTGGATCTTGGTGCGGAACCCGTCGAGGGTATCCACGGCGATCAGATGGCCCTGGCGGACGATGCCCACCCGGTCGGCGATCCGTTCCACCTCGGGCAGGTAATGCGAGGACAGGAATACGGTGCGGCCCTCGGCACGTACCTCGCCGAGAAGGGTGGCGAACTCCTGTTGCATGAGGGGGTCGAGGCCACCGGTGGGCTCGTCGAGGATCAACAGCTCCGGCTCGTGCATGAACGCGTTGACCAGTCCCACCTTCTGGCGGTTGCCCTTCGAGTATTCCTTGATACGCCGGTCCAGGTCCAGCTCGAACCGCTCGGCCAGCCGGGTCGTGGCAGCGGCGGTGTCTACGCCCCGGAGCCGGCTGAAGTAGAGGAGGAACTCCCGTCCGGTCATCGACGGGTAGAGGGCTAGATCCCCCGGCAGGTATCCGACGCGGCTCCGGATCGCCACCGAGTCGGCCATCATGTCCATGCCGAACACGGTGCCCGAACCCCTGGTCGGCTGCAGGAAGTTGAGGAGCAGGCGGATGGTGGTGGTCTTGCCCGCGCCGTTGGGACCTATGAACCCGAATACCTCGCCCACCTCTACGGCGAGGTCCAGGTCGACGATGCCGGCGGCCTCTCCGTAGTACTTGGTGAGACCTCGGGTTTCGATCGCGTCCGACATATCCTTACTTACCTCCCCTGAATGAATTGGCGGCGATGAAGGCCAGCACCCGCTCCCAGGCGTCGATCGAGTCTTCAGCGAACTCGCGGTGCCGGCGGTCGAAGAACGAGTGCGGAGCACCCGGGTACACCACGACCTCGTGGGGAACCCCGGCTCCCGCCAGGGCGTTCTCCAACCCCTTCACGTCTTCGAGCGGGATGCTGGGATCGTCTCCACCCATGAGGGCGAGTATCGGGCAGGCCATGCCGGCCACCCGATCTATGGCCCCGGCGGTCTCCTCCGGGCGGCGGGGTTTGCCGTAGAAGCCGATGGCGCCGGACAGCCGGAGGCCGTTGGCGGCCTGGTGCCAGGATGCCGATCCGCCGAAGCAGAACCCCACGGTGAATATCGGCCGGTCAGGATCGGATGCCCGGAGGTGGGAAACGGCTGCGGCCACGTCGTCCCGGATGCCGGCGAACGTGGTGCCGTGGACATGGGGCCAGAAGTCCCAATCGTGGGGTCGCTCTCCGAGACCGGCGGTGCGCCCGAAGTAGTCGATGGCGACAGCATCGTGGCCTGCGTGAGCGAGCAGCAGTGCGAGCTGCTTGTAGAAACGGAACAGGCCCCGCACATCCGGTAGGACCACCACCGCGGCCGGCGACGGCGTGGCCCCGGTGGCCTCGAATGCGGAGAAGCGGTTGCCGTCACGGGCGGTCAGCACCACGTCACGATCTTGTGCTTCACGATCGCCTCTCGGGATGGGAGGAGCGGAGTCCTGGTCGAAACACACGTCTGCCTCCTCAACCCTTCGGTCGGCTCGGGCATTGTATACCGGAGTCGACCCTCTGATAGAGGTCTACTACTTTCGGAGGTCTACTACTTTCGCTGTTCCGCTACACGGCGGTATAGGCGATCCGCAGCATTCCGGCGGTCAGGCGCAGCACATCGCCCTGGTGGCCCGGCAGCACGGCGGCGTGGTGGGTGGCGCCCGCTTCGCACCATCGGCCGTAGGCTTCGGCCACTTCTCCCGAGTCGAACCGGAACATCCCGTTAGGCCCCTCCATGGCGTGGTGTTTCGAGTCGAGGATCCGGCCTTCGGCGCCCACCAGGACCCATCCGTCGCTGTGATCGACCGGGCTGAGGCTGATCAGAGTGGCCGGTCCTTCCGGGAGTTCGAAGGCCACCGCGGTCCCCGGTCCGTGATCGCCCATGTAGTGGTCCTCGGGGAGCAGGGTCACATCGGACCCCGCCGCCCGGATGGTGGGATCACCCTCTCCTCCGTTGGCCACCAGAATCCAGTTTCCCGGGAAGTCGACCTGGTACAGCTCGCAGTAGAGGGCCGATCCGGCCAGGCGCTTCCCCAAGGTCAGAGCGATCGCGGTGGGGATGTCCCCGGTGCAGGCGAAGGGCAGCCCGGCCTCGGCGCACAGGGCCACTCCGAGGCAGGCGGTCACGCCCACCTCCGGATTCCATCGGAGGGCGTCGCCGTGGCAGTTGACCGCCCCGGCGTTGGCATCGTTCTGGCGGCACAACTCCTTCATGGCCAGAGCGAGGCGGGCGGACCTTGCCAGGACCTGGTCCTCAACCCGGCGGGCATCGAAACGATCCTTCAGCTCGCCGACGAGGGCCGATACCTCGCCGTCGCCCACCGCCCCGAACGCCGCGGCGATCCCCGGCGGATCAACGTCGATAACCTCGATCCCCAGGCCTACCAGCTGCTCGCCGGTGACTTCCACGTCCATGTATCCCGGAATAGGCTTGCCGACCGCGAGCAGCCGGGACTTGGTCACCGTGGCGGCGGCATGCGCCGCTCTCAGAGTGTCGCCGAGGACGGTGTCGAGATCATCCCCGATAACCGAAGAGACCAGCGTGGTGAACCGCCGGCCCATCCTGACCAGAACGTTGGTGAACATGACGAGGCCGACCGTGAGGCTCCTGCGGGTGGCCTCCTCTGTGGCGTAGTCGTCCGGCACCTCGATGAGTTCCTGTGCGCCGACCGCCACCACCGGCACCCTGGGGAGGTTACGGACCGCTTCCCATCCGTAGCTGGGCGGGGCTGCCATGGTGGGGACGAAGACGATCACATCGACGTCGGAGCGGGCGAACAGTAGGCCGGCCTCCCGTCCCGCTTCGTCGTTGTCGACCACGCCCGGATAGATGACCGATCCGAATCCCTCTAGGCGCGTCCGCATGGCCTCGGCGAAGGCCGTGCGTTCCCGGCGGAACTCGGGCGGCATGGCGGCATCGAACAACCCGAAGTAGACGGCCAGCAGTCCGATCCGGAGTGGTGGATGGTTGTTTCCAGGCATGCCGTCCTCGCTGTGGTTGACCTCCCGATTCTGACACACCGGCGGTCGCCGTTCGGCGGCGAGCAGCCCGTGATAAGGTATCCGGACTCGGATTCCAAGCTCCGAAGCGAGCCACCGGCCCGGTATCGCGAGGGCTTGAAACCTGCAGGGGAGGAGTCATGACCCCACTCCCATCCGTTCGATCTCCCGGGTAAGCACCTGATATGTCGCTGGACGCGATTCTGGTACTTGCCATTCTCGTCGGAACGGTCGCCCTGTTCGTTTCCGAGAAGTACCCGCTGGATATGGTGGCATTGCTCGGTCTGGGCGCCCTGCTCGGCCTGGGTCTGGTCACTCCAGAGGAGGGGTTCTCCGGATTCAGCAATCCGGCGACCCTCACGGTGGCTGCCATGTTCATCCTGAGTGCGGGCCTTCAGAAGACCGGCGCCACGGCTGCGGTAGGCCGGGTCATGGTGCGTTTCGGCAAGGACCACTACACCGCGCTGGTGGTGGTGATGGCCACGATCACGGTGATGTCGGCGTTCGTCAACAACACGGCTGCGGTGGCCGTCTTCATCCCGCTCGTGACGATCCTCGCCAACCGGCGCAGGATCTCGGCCTCCAAGCTGCTCATCCCGCTCTCCTACGCCTCGCAGTTCGGGGGTGTATGCACGCTGATCGGTACTTCGACCAACCTGCTGGTCAGCTCCATCTCCGAGCAGGCCGGGTACGGGTCGTTCAGCATGTTCGAGTTCAGCCGGATGGGCCTGATCCTCTTCGTGGCCGGAGTCACCTTCTTCCTGGTGTTCGGGCGTTGGTTGCTTCCCGAGCGCCAGGTGAGCGAACTCGCCAGCACCTACAACCTGGGCGAGTATGTCACCGAGATGCGGGTGAGGAAGAACTCGCCGCTGGTCGGCCAGACCGTGCGCGACAGCCGCCTCGGCGAGGAACACGACGTCACGGTGTTGCGCGTTCTGCACATAGGGGATGCTGGATGGGCGCCGCTCCGCCAAGTTCTCGAACCGGATCAGGTGCTCCTCGTGCGCGGTGAGATCAACGAGCTGATACGCCTGCGCGATTCCATGGGCTTGGAACTCAATGTCGACTTCAAACTGCGGGACGAGACGCTGCAGACCGAGGACCTGCGCTTGGTGCAGGCCCTGGTCGCTCCGGGGTCCGAGCTCATCGGCCATACCCTCAAGGAACTGGACTTCCGGAACCGCTACAAGTCGCTGGTACTGGCGATGCAGCGCAGGGGCGAGACGATTCACGACCAGCTCAGTTCCGTCACCCTCAGCCTCGGCGACGTGATCCTGGTCCAGGCACACGAGGCGGAGATCAGAGCGCTGCGGCGCAACAGCGACTTCATCGTCCTCGACGAGGTCCCGGGGACGGCTCTGCGGCACCGGGCCCCTCTGGTGATAGCGATCCTGGTTGCCGTCGTCGGGCTGGCGGCTTTCGCAGTCTTCCCGATTCTCGTAACCGCATTGCTCGGCTGCCTGGCCTTGTTGCTGACCCGCGTGCTGAGACTGGATGAGGCGTATCAGGCCATCAACTGGCAGGTCATCTTCCTACTCGCTGGAATCCTCCCGCTCGGAATAGCCATGCAGACCAGCGGCGCGGCCGGGTTCATAGCGGAGCGGGCGGTAGGTGTGGTAGGCGACATGGGGCCGGTGGCCGTGCTCGCGGTCATCTACCTGATGACCTCGGTGATGACCGACACGATGAGCAACGCGGCGGCCGCCGTGCTCCTCGCGCCCATAGCCATCTCCACAGCGGAGCAGATCGGCGTCGACCCGCGGCCCTTCCTGATGGCGATCACCTTCGCCGCCTCGACCGGTTTCTCCACGCCGGTGGGTTACCAGACCAACACGATGATCTACAACGCGGGTGGCTACAAGTACACGGACTTCCTGCGTACCGGGGTGCCCCTCAGCCTCATCTTCTGGGGCCTGTCGGTGATCTTCATCCCCCGTCTCTGGTCGTTCTGACCAGACGGTGAACCGGAGCGCTGGAAACACCGGGGGCGGAAAGATGGAGTACTTCGCTTCCAGGTCCGCTGTCCCGGCTACCCCTGCCGCGGGAGCTGCCTCTTGACCTGGCAGATCGGATTCCTGATCCTGCTGCTGGCGGTGATGGCCTACCTGTTCCTGACCGCCAAGCTGCCCGTGGATCTGACTGCGTTCTTGGGGCTGGCGGTACTGATCCTGGGAGGTTACGTCGGGCCTACGGAGGCATTCAGCGGCTTCGCCTCACCGGCCGTGATCACCATGCTGGCCATCTTCATCATCAGCGCCGCCCTCCTCTACACGGGCATCGCCGACACGGTGGCGTCCAAGGTCTACACCCTGGTCGGCAGCAAGGAGATCCCGCTGATCATCACCCTCATGCTGGTGTCGGGCATCCTCTCGGCCTTCATGAACAACATCGCCGCCACTGCTGTCCTGATGCCGGCTGTGGCGGGAATTGCCCGGAGGGCGGGGCTACCGGCCTCCCGCCTGATGATGCCCCTCGCGTTCGGGTCGATCCTGGGCGGCACCACCACGATGGTGGGTACCCCGCCCAACATCGTTGCCGCCACCATCATCGCCGAACGGGACATGACCCCGTTCGGTCTGTTCGACTTCACACCCATCGGGTTGGTACTCCTCGCCGCCGGGATCCTGTACATGATCACGGTCGGCAGGCGGCTCCTTCCCAGCCGCCAGGCCGGTCCCGCCGAGTCGGAAGCCGAAGAGCTCACCCATATCTACCAACTCGAGGAGCGGCTGTTCACGATCCGGATTCCCGAGCCGTCCGCTATGGATGGCGTCACCCTGTCCGACGCCAACCTGTCCGGGGCCTTGGGGATCCAGGTGGTGTCGATACACCGGGGGGCCAAGCACCTCTCTCCGGCGGCCGACACCCTCCTGAGGGGCGGTGACGTTCTTCTCGTGGAGGGCAGTCTGTCGCACCTCGAGGACCTGTTGCGGGTCGGGGATGTGGAGCTCCGGCCCACCTCGACCCGCCAACTCCCCAGGCCGATGCGGGGCTTCACGGCCATCAGGTTCGAGGTTCCCGCCTCGTCCGGCTTGGCAGGCAAGAGCCCGCGCGAGGCGCGCTTCAGGGACCGTTACAAAGCGGTGATCGTAGGGGTGGAGCGGGACGGGCAGGTCTTGCGGGAGGACCTGGCTACCCGCACCATCCGCGCCGGTGATCACGTCATCGCTATCGGGCCCCGCTCCCAGCTGCTGGAGATGCAACCCGACCCGAACTTCTCGGTGAAGAACCTGGGGCTGGCGGCGATGCGGGCCTTCGAGGGCCATCTCTCCGTGCTCCGGGTTCCGGAAGGATCTTCGCTGGCGGGCTCGACGGTGGGATCGAGCCGGCTGAGCGAGTTGGCGGGCGTCACGGTCGGAGGGATCATTCGCGATGACATCACCCGTCTCGACGTGCGTCCCGACGATGTTCTCGAGGCCGGCGATGGTCTGCTGGTGGCGTGCGAGCCGGCCCGGTTCGAGCGCTTGGTCCGGCTGGGCGACGTCGAGGTGGATTCCCGGGTGAATGAGGGGGAGCTCGAGTCGGAGAACTTCGGCATCGTCGAGGTGGCGCTGGCGCCCCGCTCGGCGGTCGAGGGCAAGACCTCTCGCGAGCTGCAGTTCCGCGATCGTTACGGCCTCCAGTTGCTGGCGGTCTGGAGGGATGGCCGCTCCATCTACGAGGACCTGGCTGATCTGGCGTTCCGTTTCGGTGATGCGTTGCTGGTGCAGGGTCCCTGGGAGCGGATCCGGTTGCTCGGTTCAGACGCCAACTTCGTGGTGCTCTCACCGGCCGGGATGCAGCCTCGCCGTCCCCACAAGGCCCCGATCGCGCTGGGAGCGTTGTTGCTGATGGTCGCGATGGTGGTGCTGGGCATCCAGCCCATCCATGTGGCTGCATTCACCGCCGCCAGCCTGGCGCTGCTGTTCGGTACCGTCACCATGGAGGAGGCATACCGGGCCATCGAGTGGCGCACCATCTTCCTGGTGGCGGCGGTCCTGCCGGTGGGGATCGCTATGGAGAGCACCGGTGCGGCGTTGCTCCTCGTCAGCAGAGTGAGGGAATGGTTTGGACCGATGGGCCACCTCGCCATCCTCATCGCGCTGGTGGTCCTGGCCAGCCTTCTCAGCCAGGCTCTTGACGGCGCCCCCGCGGTCGTTCTGCTGGCGCCGGTCGCCCTGGAAACGGCTGCTCAGCTGGGTATGAACCCCTACGCGGCCATGATGGGGGTGAGCCTGGCCGCGTCGGCCGCGTTCATGACTCCCTTCAGCCACAAGGCCAACCTCCTGGTCATGGGCGCCGGGGGCTACCGGGCCATCGACTATGCCCGGGTCGGTACCCCCCTGACCGTTGTCGTCCTGGGCATAGTGGTCGCCCTAGTACCGGTCTTCTTCCCCATCTGAGCCGGCACCCCTCGGGCCGGTTGGCAGGCCGAGAGCCCGACACCGGTCTCCCGTCAGCAGCTGGGTGGGAACGATGAGCGCCGATCATCGCGGACGCTCCAGGAGGGTGCTGAAATAGACAAGGATGGGTTGGCCCGTGATGTCTCGATCTGGGGTTCGTTGTGGATTGTGGGGCCAACTGGATATTCTTCAGTACCCTCCTAGGCAGGGGACGTGAGTGAGGCTGGGGACGTGAGTGAGCCGGACAACGTGGTCGGTGACGGGGGTCAGCCGGCGAGGGTGATTCTGCGCGGGTCGCTGCGAGAGGCGGTGAATGCTCCTCCCACCATTTTCAAGGCGGTGGGCGGCCAGGGATTCTTCGACGATCTCGTCGACCGCTTCTACGACGCTGTAGAGAGAGACCCGCTGCTGAGGCCCATGTACCCGAGGGACCTGCGGAGATCCAGGGAGCGGCTGGCCGGCTTCCTGGTCCAGTACTGGGGCGGGCCGCCGCGTTACAGCGAGGAGCGGGGCCATCCCCGCCTGCGGATGCGCCACATGCATTTCGCCATCGGCCGGGCCGAGCGCGACGCGTGGATGGCGCACATGACAGCTTCTCTCGATGCGGCAACCCTCGCCGACGGCACCGGCCGCCCGCTTCCTGCCGATATCCGGGCAGCCATGTTCGACCACTTCGACAACGCCGCCAGCCACCTGATCAACCAGCCCGGAGCGCCATCGGGACAGGACTGCTGAGTGCTATTGCCCGAGAACCGTTCCTTCGAGTTGTCCCGCCGGCTTCTCGAAGGCGCCATTGACATCCACGTTCACGCCACACCGCACCTGCCCAGCAGCCCGAGACGGCTGGACCCTATCGAGGCGGCCATAGAGGCGCGCGACGCCGGAATGCGGGCGATCGTGCTGATGGATGTCTTCCAGATGACGAACGGGATCGCCTGGATCGTCAATCGGGCCGTGCCCGACTTCACGGTCTACGGTGGTCTGATCCTCAATACCGCATACGGCGGCCTCAACCCTCGGGCCGTCAAGACGGCGATTGGCTACGGCGATGGCGCCAGGTTCATCAGCTTCGGTGCTCATTCCACCTACTACCAGGCCTCCAGGGAGGGTCGGATCGTGGACGGGACGTTCACACCGTTGAAGGACCTGTACCCGGAGTTCAGGAGGGAGGAGGTGGATCGGGCCATCCAAATCCCCGTGGATGGGCCGGTGGGGACTGAGTTGGACGAGATCCTGAGCGTCATCTCGGACCATCCCCATGTCTTTCTGAACACCGGCCACGTCTCCCCCGATGAGGCCATCCGCCTGGTCGAACTCGCCCACGAGTACGGGATCGGGAAGGTGCTGGTCGCCACTGCCGTCACCCAGGTTGCCTCGACCGACCAACTCCGGCACATGGCCCGGAGGGGCGCCTTCATCGAGTACACCCTGGGTGCCTACACGCACACCACGTCGATTCCCAAGACCCACTACTACGTAGAGCGGGAATACGCGGCGGACGAGGAGATGACAGGGGAGGCGAACGGAGGGATCAGCAAGGCCGCCGAACAGATCCGGCAACTGGGAACCGATCACTGCATCCTGGCGACAGACTTCGGTGGCTACACCTTGCCGGCGCCGGTCGAAGGCCTGCGTGAGTTCATCGCCTGCCTTCTGGACCTGGGCCTACCGGTCGAGGAAATCCGCAAGATGGTCAGGACCAATCCCGAGAAACTCCTGGGCCTCGATCCGTAGGGTCGGCCCTGTAATCTCTCCGCTCTTCCACCGCCGGGACGATTTCCAGTCTCGCGAAGTGGAGTCCTAGGAGTTGGTTGGAGCGCCCGCAGTTTCGTGATTCCGGTCCCGACATCGAGGGCGCCCCGAATGTTGACGGGTCAACGTCCCGCACGGGGGCTCGTTACAAGTCCTCCGGAGCGTCAGCAAAGAGACGGCATCCCGTTCAGTATCCGGTCATACGGTTGCCGGTTGTCCGGTAGCCTGATAACGGATCGGGTTCGGTACCGACCAAACCGTTGTTACCGCGCCCGTGTTTCAAAGACGACGGGACGGCAATGCAGCCAGTGCGATGCGCGCTTGCCGGTCACGGGATGATCGGTCGTGAACACGCCAGGATTCTGGCTGCGCACCCTTTGGCCGATCTCGCGGTGATCTGCGATACGGATCCGGCAGCGGCTTCCGGAGTACCTGCTGGGACCCGATTCACGGTGGACATCGATGATGCCCTCGACACGGCAGGTCTCGACGCACTCTGGGTTTGCACACCCCAACAGGCCCACCTACCGGTGGTCGAGGCAGGGCTGATCCGCGGGCTGCATGTTTTCTGCGAGAAGCCGTTCGCCTCTTCGCTCGGCGACGCCGACCGGATGATGGAGCTTCACGAGTCGACCACCGGGAGCCTGGTCATAGGCCACACGCTGCGCTTCGATCCCAATTACGTAGCGGTCCACCAAGCGATAGCAGACGGGAAGCTCGGCGAGGTCGTACATGTGTCGGCTCGATGGAATGCGCCCGACTACGAGGGCAGGATCATCTCGGGACGTACGACCGTTCCCCAGGAGATGGCGATTCACGACCTCGACGTGATGAGATGGCTCGTAGGCGATATAGAGAGGGTGTATGCAGAGGCTGCCCAACACCGGGTTGTCGGGCCCGGGCCAGATGCGGCGGTGGCAACCGTGCGGTTCGCCTCGGGGGCTGTCGGTGCTCTCGACCACAACTGGATCCTGCCCTTCGATTCCGGACTTCGCAGCGACCACCGTCTGGCTGTGTTCGGAACGCGGGGGAGTGCCTATGTGGAGACCCGCGACTCGCCGGCGGTGGTATTCAGCGCGGACGGCCTCGAGCACATCCATTCCGGTTACTACTCCTACCCGAATGGCGTCCCCTACGGCGCCTTGCCCTCGGAGGACGCCTTCTTCCTGGGCCGCGTGCGAGACGGCCGGCCGTGGCCGTTGGCACTCGCCGACGCCCGCGCAGCCCTAGTGGCAGCGCTCGCGATGGACAGGTCGATCGAGGAAGGTCGGCCTGTCGACATAGCCGAGTTCGACGGCTGAAGTAATGGGTCCGAAGTTCCCTACTCTTTGACGTGCGGCGGATGGTCATGGAAAGTTCACAGTCGTGGCCGGGGCGGGTACCGCGCGGGAGGAGATAGACCATGGAATACTCGGTAAGAGTCCTGAGCGTGGGCGAGTCGTTGATCGCAGGGCCCGAGGTCTTCTGGATGAGCCGGTGGGACGAGATGTACCCGCTGGGGTTCAACGTGACCCTGATACGAGGAGGCGGGATCACCGCCCTGGTGAACGCGTCGCCACCTGACGAAACCACGATGGTCGAGGAGGGCTGGCCGTCGATGCGGTACCTCCACGATGCTCCGAAGGGTGACCTGAAGCGACAGCCGGAGCACTACATGACCGGCGCGCTGGAGACCGTCGGCCTCACTCCTGATGACATCACCCACATCCTGCTCACACCCTTGGAGTTGTATACGACCGGCACCCTCCACCTGTTCAGGACCGCGCAGGTATGCATCGCCAAGCGGGGCTGGGTTCACTTCCACACCACGCATGACCACCCTCACGACGACCGTTGGAGGTCGATACCGAAGGACACCCTGGTCGACCTCGTCACGGACAGTTGGGATAGGGTTCGCCTGCTGGAGGACGAGGACGAGGTCGCGCCCGGACTGCGTACCTGGTGGTCGGGCGCTCACCATCGCGAGTCGATCGTGGTCGAGGTCGACACTGCGGCCGGCGTGGTGGCCATCTCGGACTCGTACTTCTTCTACGAGAACGTGGAAGACGGCGAGATGCTGGGCCTGTGCGAGAACATGTACGAGGCTCTGGACTGCTACGCGAGGGTACGGGCCACTGCTCAGCACATCGTGCCGATTCACGACGTGAAGGTGTTCGATCGCTATCCGGACGGAGTGATCGCGCCTTGAACGGCCCGCCCATGGCCCACACCTGTTCGAGACGTGAGCAGGGCCGGCGTTGAGCGACCGGGCTGCCTCCCCCCGCCGATCACCGGGATCGGAGGCCCTGTCCGGGGTATTCCCCGTGTTCCAGACACCCTTCTGCGAAGACTTCTCGATCGACCGGGAGGTGTTGGAGAAGGAGATCCGATGGATGTACGGCCACGGGATCGACGGCATCGTAATGGCGATGGTGTCTGAGACCCTGAGGCTGTCGGGCGAAGAACGCCGTCTTCTCGCCGAGGCGGCATGCGAGATAGGCCTCGCTCACGGACCGGTGATTGTCAGCGTCGGGGCGGAAAGCACGAAAGTGGCTGTCGACCATGCCGTGCATGCCCAGAGCATCGGGGCGTCCGCCCTCATGGCAATCCCGCCGACCACGGTGCCATGCCTCGAGGACCAGCTCGCCGACTACTACCGAGCATTGCTCGATGCCACCGAAGTGCCTCTGGTCATTCAGGACGCTAGCGGCTACGTGGGTCGGCCCATGTCCATCGGACTCCAAGCCCGGTTGCTCGACGAGTACGAGGGACGGGTGCTATTCAAACCGGAGGCCGTCCCGATCGGACCCAGACTCACCGAACTACGCGAGGCCACGGGCGGCGCGGCCCGCGTGTTCGAAGGTTCCGGGGGTATTGCCCTGGTCGACAGCTACAAACGTGGGATCGTCGGGACCATGCCCGGGGCGGAGGTCTGCTGGGCGATCGTCGCCCTGTGGGACTCTCTCGAGGCGGGCGACGAGGAGCGGATCAACGTCATCAACGGTCCTCTGGCCGCGCTCGTCTCGATACAGGCCGGTCTCGATGGGTTCATCGCCGTCGAGAAGCACCTCCTCGTGAGGCAGGGTGTTTTCACCGCCGGCCGCGTCAGGGGTCCGGTTGGTTACCGGCTGGACCGGGAGACGACCGCAGAGGTGGACCGCCTCTTCGACGTCCTCCGATCAGCGGTCGGCTAGCCCTGATTATTCATGTCCCCAGCACACCGATTCCGCATCAGGCCTCTTCAACCACATCATTGCCAAGCGGACACCCGTCACCTTGGCGGTGAGGCCACCTCAGGGAGAAAGTGAGGCTCTCTAATGGTTATAACCCCAGGTCAGGAGACCCGAAATGCCATTGCCTTCTCTCCTTCAAGCCCCGACCATGAATGATCGGGGCTAATGGCAGTGATCCGGACGGTGGCTGTCAAGGGGAGGTGGCGACGACTCCGAGAACGTGGTCTTCGACTGGTGTGGCACCAGGTGAATCGTCACCTCCGCCAGCGGGCAATCTGAAGGGGCGGACGGCCGGTGCGCATCACCGATGTTGAGTGCATCCTGCTGCGGGGTGACGAAACCTACGGCACGCGCAGGAACGAAGCCGATGCGATCGACCAGGGTGACTGGCTGGCCCTGATCAGGGTCGAGACCGACCAGGGCCTCGTGGGGTGGTCCGAGGTGGAGACGCTCACCACGGCCGCGCCTTCGATCGTGCAAGGTACGAGCATGGGCCCGATCGGCTTCCACACCCTGAGAGACGTTCTCATGGATGAGGACCCGTCGGACACCGAGCGGCTCTGGAACAAGATGTTCGTGGGGACTGCCTACTACGGCCGCAGGGGGATCGCGCTGCACTGCATGTCGGCCATCGACAACTGCCTGTGGTCCATCAAGGCCCAGGCCGCCTCCGTGCCGCTGTACGAGATGCTCGGTGGTCGCAAGCAAGACACGCTGCCGGCTTACGCGTCGAGCCTCTTCTGGGACGACCCCGAAGACAACCACCGAGCCGCACGCGCCTTCGTAGATGCCGGCTACCGGGCGGCGAAGTTCGGCTGGGGCCCATTCGGCGAGGACGCCGGACGCGACACCGAGATTCTCTCTGCAATCCGGGAGGCATTGGGACCCGACAGGGATCTCATGATCGACCCCGGATGGTATGGCATCGGCAGGTCAGACGGGTACCGGTTCCGGACCCGGCGGGAGAACCTGGAGTTGTGCCACCGGGTTGCTCCCTACAACCCGGTATGGGTGGAGGACTTCATCCATCCCGAGTATGTCCAGGACTATGCCTACGTCCGGGAGCGGAGCCCGGTGCCCCTGGCAGCCGGCGAGCAGCTCACGACGATCTGGGACTTCCGGCGCTATCTCGACAGCGGCTGCGTCGACATCCTCCAGCCCGACCTCACGCGCTGCGGAGGATTGACCGTTGCGCTGCTCATCGCCGAGTCGGCAGCCGAGCACGATGTCGATGTGATCACGCACTCGTGGATCTCCGACCTTCTGCATGGTTACAGCACTCATTACATGGCGACTCTTGCACGGGCACGCTACGTCGAGTTCAATGCTGCCCAGAGCCGGCTGAGCCGTGGTGTGACCAGCGGGACGATGTCTCTCAACGACGATGGGACCCTGCCGGTGCCGGAAACGCCGGGGCTCGGCGTGGACGTGGACGTCGAGTTCGTGGAGCACCACCGTGTCAACTAGGAGATGCATGTCTCGACGCATAGTCACACCGGATGACCTGGACGTCGTGTCTCCGGGCCGCCGTGACTACTGGGTGAGCCTTCCGCACGACTCGATCTGGGGTGACTGGCTGATACCGCTCACGGTGTGGGTGGGCCCCGACGCCCGCGAAGGCCATGGCTTAGTGGCCTTCGGATCTACCCATGGCGATGAGTATGAGGGGCCGGTGGCCCTCAAGCATCTTCTCCGGGACATCGATGGAGCCACGGTGACCGGAAGGGTTGTCCTGGTTCCGGTTCTGAGTCCCCCCGCCTTCAGGGCGGGCCGGAGGGAGAGCGTCGGCGCCGACGGTGTCAACCTCAACAGAGCCTTTGTGAAGGAGGCCGGTCGCGACGAGGCGCTATCCGGGATAACGCACCGCATAGCCGACTTCGTGCGAACGAGTATCTGGCCCCACATCCACGTCGTGATCGACCTCCATTCCGGTGGCGACGTGGCCCGCTTCGCGCCTCTCACGAGCTTCCATCGTGTCCCCGATGATCGGCAGGCTGCTGCGATGCTCGAGATGGCGCGGTGGTTCGGCGTGCCCTTCATCCTGACCTATCAGGACGCGACTCCCGGGCTGCTCACCAGCGACGCCGAACGGAGGGGCAAGATATCTGTGGGAGGCGAGTTCGGCTGGGGAGGTGCACTGAGTCCCGATGGTGTTCGCCACGCGCGCCACGGTGTGATCGCCGCCGCCATTCTCTCCGGTCAGATGAACCTTGATGTGGCGCCCATAGCCCATCACGCAGCGGGAACGCAGCGCATCGTCGAGACGGTCGACCCGGCCTGCTACGTCTTGGCCCCGTGGCCCGGACACTACGAACCGCTCCTCGAATGCGGATCGAAGGTCGTGAAGGGCGAGGTCGTGGGTCTGCTGCACGACTTTCACCGTATTGACGAGGATCCCTGGCGGGTGCGCGCCGCCGTGGACGGTTACCTGATCGCCGCCGCCTGGCATGCGCAGGTGCAGCAGGGCCAACACATCGCCGTCGTAGCGCAGTGCGTGCCGGGGTGAGAGCGTCAGCGAGTGACGCAGATCAGAACTTGGCAGCGATCTTCTTGATGGTATTCCAGTTGCGCGCGGTGGCTACGACGCCCAACCGCCGTTCCAGGTAGGCATACGAGAGGGTCATCGCCTTGGCGCCATCCGGGGTCCAGACGTATCGTCCTATCCAGGAACTATGCCGAGTGATCTCGGCATCTCGAGTCGCAGCGTCATCTCCATGCCGCCGAATGCTTGGCCGATGCGCAAGTCTCCGGCCACCGAGATGAGGGCGAGAGCATCCGCCGGCTCGTAGCCGAGTTGGGTCTCGAGGACTCGTACTACCTGCTCGACCGCTTCCTGCCTAGCATCCGCGAACTCGATGGCAGAGGTCATCACGATCACCCGATCCTGGTTGACGACCCACGGCCACTGCAGCTGCCGACCATGGTCGATGTCCACTGTCACGGTTACGTCGGCAGGGATCTCTAGGCCGATTCCGGAAAGCTCGCCGTCGCCCTGCGCAGCGTGAACATCTCCTATGTACACGAGTCCTCCGTTGACGAAGACCGGGAGGTGGACCACTGCCCCCACCGCGACGACGGGATGGTCCAGGTTGCCGCCGTGCCTCCCGGGGACGCCCGCGTTCGGTGGGTCGTCCGGCACCGCGGTCCCGATGCAGCCGATCATCGGCGACAGCGGCAGCAGTACGTCTCGGTTGAAGTGGACCGACTCGCCGTCGTGGGGACATACCCGTCCAAGGGGGCGAGGAATGCGGCCTCGGGGGAGCGGTCCCACGTGCGCGTGACCCCCGCACCATCCAGGGGAGATGCACTCTATGTCGTTGATCGTCACCAGGAGCGCATCGCCGGGTTCGGCGCCCCTTATGGCCAGGGGGCCGGTCAGCGGATTGCCTCGTCCAGGTGTGGGTCGTGGGAGTTCGAACGGCCTTCCGGCTTCGCGGTCGAGAAGGGCGCCGGCCCGCGCGTCCCAGGTTTCGAACCGCACAGTCGTGCCCGCCTCCACGGTCAGGCGGGGCGCCGGCCCGGACGTGTAGCTGTAGCTGACTACGTCGCGGCGGATGGCGGGGATGGGGCTGCCATCACCCGTCATCGAGTGTCAGCCGCAGGCCCGGCCAGCATGAATGCCGTGTCGGGGTGCCAGCTGACGATCACTTGCATGCCGGGTCGGATAGCCGCTGCCCCGGCATCGCTCACCCGTTGGCTGAGCACCCTCCCGAGCCGTTCGCTATTGACGAGGAATTGTGTGAAGGGGCCCAGGTAGATCACATCGGAGACCGTGCCGCTGGTGTGGCTCAGGTCGGGGCTTCCATCCCATTCACGGCGTGGCGTGAGTTGTAGCGCTTCTGGGCGGACCGCAAGCCGGACGATGTCCCCGACGGTCCCGCCGCCGGGCATGTCTATCCAGATCCTCTCCTGGTCTCCGGAGGCAACCACGCCCCGTTCTCCTTCGACCTTCTCGATACGTACGGTGAGTTCGTTCAAAGTCCCGACGAAGTCCGCAACGAAGTCGTCGGCCGGCTGCTCGTAGATGGTGCGGGGCGCAGCCACCTGCAATAGCACTCCCTCGTTCATGATTCCGACCCGGTCGGACATCAGCAGAGCTTCTTCCTGGTCGTGGGTTACGTAGACGAAGGTGGTGCCGAGAGTTTCCTGGATCGACTTCAGTTCCAACTGCATACGCTTCCGCAGTTTCACGTCGAGGGCGCTGAGCGGCTCGTCCAGCAGGAGCACGGCGGGACGGTTGATCAGGGCTCGGGCCAGGGCCACCCGCTGCTGCTGACCACCCGAAAGCTGGTCGGCGGCGCGCTTACCGAGGCCGCCCACACCGACGACCTCGAGCATGTCGTTGACCCGTTCCGTGATCTCGCGCTTGGGAACCTTCTTGAGCTTGAGGCCATATGCCACGTTGTTGAACACCGTCATATGGGGGAACAACTCGTAGTTCTGGAAGACCATGTTGGTTGCCCGCTTGTTGGGCTGGACCAGCGTCACATCCTCGCCTCGCAGGTATACCGAGCCCTCGTCGGGGGTCTCGAAACCGGCCAGCATCCGGAGGGTCGTGGTCTTACCGCACCCACTCGGGCCGAGCAACGAAAAGAACTCCCCCTCCTCGATCTTGAGGGTCACGTCGTCCACGGCCAGAACGGCGCCGAACCGCTTGGTCACCCCGTCGAGGCGGATAGCAGGATGTTCGGTGTGTCTTGATACGTCGCTCATCGCTCACCGATCGTTGTACGGCGGGCGGCCATGAATGCCAGGCTGGTCGTCAACACGAGCATCACTGTACCGATCGCATTCAGGGTCGGGTCGATGCCCTTCAGGACCCTTCCGTACATGATGAGAGGCAACGTCTTGTCCTGGCCGGCGGTGAAGAACGCGATCACGAAGTCGTCGATGGAGATCGCCGCGGCGAGCAACATAGCGCCCAGGACAGCAGGAAGGACCAGGGGGAGGGTGACTGTCCGGAAAGCATGCCAGCGCGACGCGCCCAGGTCCTGTGCTGCTTCGATCAGCGTGAAGCGGAATCGCTCGAGCGACGCGCCGACCACCAGGAAGACGAACGGAAGGGCGATCAGCGCATGCCCCAGGTTCGCAGCCCATATGGAGCGTTCGACGCCTATCTGTCGATACATGATCGCCAATCCGATCGCGAAGAGGAGCCCGGGTACTGCGAGCGGTGCTGCCGATATGGCGAGGATTAATCCCCTGGCGCGCTTCGCGATCTTCAGGATTCCCAGCGCACCCAAGAGTCCCAGTACCCCGGTGATTCCGGCCGTCACCACCGCGGCCTGCAGGCTTCGGCGGAAGGCTCGGAGTACCAGGGTGTCGGTGAAGATCTCCTCGTACCAGCGCAGCGAGAGGCCGGCGAAGGGGAAGCTGAGCCGGGGCGACGAATTGAAAGAAAAGGCAACCATCACGATCAGGGGCGCGAACAGGTAGACGATCACCACCCCGACGAACCCTGCCGAAGCGACCGGCCGCCGCCGAAGCTTGGCAAGCCCTCTCCGCCAACCTCCGGGCGACGGCGCCGATGCGGTGGTGGCGGTCATCTTGCCAACCGTTTCATCAGGGACATGATCGCGTACGCGGCGACGCCCATCCCGACGATCAGCGTGATGGCGAGGGCGGCGCCGGCGGGCCACTCCAGCGAGGCCCCGAAGTAGTACTCGATCCGGTTCCCGATCAGAAGATCCTTGGTCCCTCCCAGCAGTCGCGGCGTGACCCACTCACCCAGTGTGGCGATGAAGACGAATGCGGCGGCTGCCCGTACTCCTCTCATCGACAGGGGGAGCACGATCTGGCGAGCAGCGCGCAACCTCGACGCACCGAGGTCGCGGGCCGCCTCGGCTATTCCCGGCGACACGTTCTGCATCGCGGCATAGATAGGGAGCACCCCGAGCGGTATCAGGAAATTCACCAACGACGCGCCCACCGCGTACATGCTGTTGAGAAGTTCCCTGACGGGTTCGTCCACGATGCTCAGCGCTATGAGACCCTGGTTGATCACCCCCTGGTTACCCAAGATGCTGCGCCATGCGTATATCCGGACGATGTACCCGCCGAACAAGCTGACCAGGACCAGGAAGAACAGCAGCTGACGGTGCTTGCGGAAGACGAAGTTCAGCGTGTAGGCGAAGGGGAAGCTGATGAGGAGGACGATGGCGGTGACGATCGTCGCCGCTTGGACCGTGCGCAACGCCAGCCTGGCATGCACGTTGCTCGTCAGGACCTCCGCATAGTTGGCGAGGGTGAAGTCCGCCACAGGCTCGAAGTCGACGAGGCGGAAGAAGCTCATCGCCAGCAGGCCCAACAGGGGTACCAGGAAGAACGCGATGAAGAACGTCGATCCCGGTAGCAACTGGAGCCATGCCGCCAGCCGGTCCCGGCGGCGCTTGCGGACGAGAGCCTCCGCGACCGACGACGCAGGGTCGTTCATCCGCGGAGGCTCTCGGTTGTCGACTGTCGCTAGATCAGCCACTCTTTGTTGCGTACAAGCTCAGTTCGAGTCTGCTTAGAGTTCTGCCTTGACCTCTTCCCAGGTGTTGAGCCAGTCGGAGAAGGATGCGATGCCCTCCTCAGCCTCGTCGTCCTCGGGTGGCGACTGGTCCCGGAACGACACCTCCGGCACTTCCGGTCGTACCAGGTCGTAGTCGTAGATCTGGGCGCCAGGACCCGCCAGCGTGGCCGACACCTCGTTCACTACACCTGACACCAGGTTCTCGCCGACCTGCGCGTTGATCTCATCGGAGATCATCAGGTCGATGTACTCGTAGGCGCAGTCGATATCGTCCGCGGTGACAGGTATGGCAAGGCCGTCCCACCAGCCTCCTCCGCCGGACTCCACGAAGAAGTCGAAGGCGAGGGTCTCGCCCTGCTCTTCTGCCCAGGTGAGCATGGCTTCCCAGCCATCCAGGTTGAGGTCCGAGTCGCCGGCGACGATCGTATCGGTTGCGTCCCGGTAACCGTTGGTAAAGCCGGCTGCGTTCCTTACGATCTTGATCGCCTCGTCCTTGATCGTCAGCATCTGCTCATCTGTGACATAGGTCTTCTCGCCGACCCCGTCGTCGAATCCGAGTCCGACCGCGAGCATCGAGAAGAGCCAGATGGGCGAATCGAACATGGTGAAGCGGCCCTCCCACTCCGGCCCGGACAGTTCCAGGACCGACTGGGGCGGGTTGGCGACTCGTTCAGGGTGATATATGAACGGACCGTCGCCCCAGGCTATGGGCACGCCGTATACCTGACCGTCGGCGCCGCGCAGCGATACGTTCTCGCGCAGACCCGCGAACATCGTGTTCCAGTTCTCGAGGCGGCTGGTGTCGATCGGGTGGAAGAGACCGGCCTCGATCTGACGTTGTGCCTGGAAATAGGCGATGGTGGCCAGGTCGTAGACATCGCCAACCTTGATCGCGGTGACGAACTGCTGCCAGTTACCTGGCCAGTTGGTCTCGAGAGAGACGTTGTTCTCCTCCCGCCAGGCCTCGAGCTCCACCTCTCCGGCTTCGCCATCAAGGCCTATGAAGCTCAAAGTGGCCCCGTCGCACGCGCCCATTTCTTCGGCAGCTGCCACGGTGGTGGCCGCCGCTGTGGTGGGTGCGGCTGTGGTGGGTGCGGCTGTGGTGGGTGCCGCCGTGGTAGACGCAGGTTCGTCGCTGCCGCATGCGGCTGCCACGAGACAGAGGGCCATGACCGCGGTGATCGCCCGTCCTCGTATCGCCATAAGTCCTCCTCCGTGGAGAAGACCTTCTCCACCTGTGTATGATGTTGCGCTGAGCGCAACTGCTTTGCGTTGAACATTATCGCCATGATCAATCGAAGGTGTCAAGTGGTCGGGTGGGGTCGGTGTCACGGGTTGCCGTGTCCGCTCAGTCCGGTGCGGGCCCCAGGAGTGTGCTCCGGTGAATCAGGTGCGGGCGCAGGTTGGATCGGGTCTTGTTCGGTAGCCGAACTCGTGGTCGCCGCCTCGGTCGGTTACCTTCCACGGCGGGCTTCCTGGCACAGAAGGGGTGGTACTGATGGAAACTGTTGCGAGGGTGGTTCGCGCAGTCGAGTTCGTGGCCCGCGAGGGCAGAGTAAGGCTGGATGATGTGGCTCAGGAGCTGGGTGTTCACAAGTCGAATGCCCTCCGGTTGTTGAACACCCTCCGGGAACTTGATTGGATGGTGCTGGATGATCGGCGGACCTACATGGTCAGCCCTCATCTGATCGCTGTGGGTCAGGCGGCAGCAGCGGGGACTTCCTTCCAAGAGGCACTGCAGCTTGCCGAGGATCTCCGGGCAATGTCCGGAGAAACCGTGCATATCGCCGTACCACACGGTCAGCGGATGCTGATCGTAGGGAGGGTGGAGAGCCATAACCCACTGCGCGTCTCTTGTGAACTCGGCACCCGGGATGCTCTACACGCCTCGGCCCTAGGCAAGGCCTATCTAGCGGCACTCACCGGCGACCAACTGGATTCCGTTGTCAGCCGGCTCGACTTGGATGCATTGACACAGTTCTCGATAACCGACGAGGCGGCTCTCAGAGCAGAGGTGGCTCGTACGAAGGAGCGCGGTTACAGCCTCGATTTCGAGGAAGGGCGCGTTGGAGTATGTTGCCTGGGGTTCTCGCTCCGCCTCGGGCGTAACCGCGACGCTGTGGCGCTGTCGATTACGGGACCGTCTTACCGATGGACCAGGGAAAAGATGATGACGCTGGTCCCCGCCTTGCTCGAACGCGTAGAGGCGATGAATCCCTCGCTGGCGTTACATCCGCGGTAGCTGCGATGAGTCAGAGCGGGATCCGGTAACGCTCCAGCGCCTTCCGGTCGAGCTGTATACCGAGACCGGTACCTGGAGGCACGTCGGCGCCATCCCACCGTACGAATCCGGCATCCGCGACCATGGTCGACTCGAAGTAGAGGGGGCCGATGAGGTCGGCGGGAACCACGGGGCTCAGTTGCCTGGTCGCTGCTGCGGCATGAGCCATGGCAGCGCTTCCGATTCCGAGTTCCAGGTTGGAGCCGTACGAGACGGCGAGTCCGAGCCCCCGCGCCAGATCCGCCATCGAGATCGTCCTTCGTAGCCCACCGCACTTGCCCGGATAGAGGTTCACGGTGTCGAAGGCCCCTGTTCGCGCAGCTTCGATCACATCACGCCGGGTCCATATGGACTCGTCACCCATAACAGCCATGCCGGTCATACGCCGTAGGTCTGCCGAGGCTTCCCAGGCTCGACGCGGAAGTGGCTGCTCGACCGCTACCACGCCGAGCCCGGCCAGCCGTTCCACGGCCGACCTCGCCTCCTCCGGCGACCAGCCTTCGTTGGCGTCCACCGTGATCCTCACATCGGGCCCGAGGGTCTCCCCCACGGCGGCGACTCGGGCGATGTCCCCCTCAACCTCCAGCCCGACTTTGACCTTGACGGTCGTGATGCCGAGCCCGAGCAACCCGCCGGCCATTGCGCGGACGGTTTCGATCTCCCTGGCCGGCAGGACGATCTTGGTGGCGATCCGGGTTCGGTAGGCGCCACCCAGAAGGACATATGCAGGCACGTCGAAGTGTCGGGCGGCGAGATCGAGGCACGCCATCTCCACCGCCGCTCGGAGAAAGGGGCGATCGTGAATCGTCCGGTCGAATCGGGTGGAGACATCGGCCCATGAGAGAGGATCGGCCCCCACGAGTTCCGATTGGAGCGGGCCTGATAGGAGCCGGGATGTTTCCAACGCCTCCTCGCCGTTCCACGCCGGCGAGCAGGTGACCTCACCGATTCCCACCACGCCCGAGTTGCTTTCCAGTTCCAGAACCACGTAGCGGCTCGCCAGAACCTGGCCGTGGGCTGTCTTGGGGAGGAGGCGCGCCAACCGGGGGACCTCAACCGGGGTCGCGGTCATCCGCGCTATCTTCAAGCGGCCGGACTCCCGCCGCGGGCAGGATCAGGGTTCAACGATCGTCCCGGTATCTGTCGAGCGCATCCATATCCAGCCGCACTCCCAGCCCCGGCCCATCCGGCGCGAAAGCGACACCGGCCCGCACGTCCAGGGGCTCGGCGATCACGTCGCCCTCGTAGTAGAAGGGGCTCAGGATGTCGGCCGGGACGCGGGGGTCGAGCCCGTGAGTTGACACCCCGATGTGCATGTGTGCGGCGAGAGCGATGCCCAGTTCCAGGTTGCTTCCGATGGTCCATCCGAGCCGGAACGAGGTCGCAACCGCCGCCACCCGCCGAGCCGGAGCGATACCACCGGACATGCCTACGTAGATGGAGAGGATGTCACACGATTCGTTGACCGCCAGCAAGGCCGCATCCTCGGGCGTGCCGGCCGATTCGTCCGCTACCACCGGCATTTCGACCCTTCGCCGGACTTCTGCCATACCGGCGTAGTCTCGAGCCGATACCGGCTGCTCCATGAAAGAGACACCCAGCGCCGCCAGGCGGCGTCCGGCGAGAATCGCTTCGGACCGGTCCCATCCACAATTCGCATCGACCCCGAGCACGATCCGATCGCCTATGGCTTCACGAACGGCAGTGACCCGTGCGACATCAGCAGCCACTCCACCTCGGCCTACCTTGACCTTCATCGCCGTATATCCCTGGCCGACCGCCCACGAAGCCACCTTGGCTGCATGTTCCGGAGTGGTCCCGGTCACCGAGAACTTGGTGGGGATCTCTGGGATCACCGGACCACCGAGCAGCCTGTGCACGGGCAGGGCGGCTGCCTTGCCGGCGATGTCCCAGAGCGCCATCTCCACGGCAGCCTTGGTGAAGTTGTGACCGGTGATCGCGCCATCGATGGCAGGCCACGCCGCCTCCGGCGACCGGGGGTCGAGCCCCACCACGGCCGGTCCGATGTACGAGTCGATGACATGACCTGCCGTGGTGGAGTCCTCGCCGCTCCAGATGGGCGTGCATGACACCTCGCCGAGTCCGACTATGCCTTCGTCGGTGTCTACTTCGACGATGAGGAAGGGAGACCGGTTGTGGGTGCCGCCGGACCCCGAGATGATCCGTTCCGGGACCATCGGTACGGCGACCGGGGTGGTGCGAATTCGCTCGATCCTCATGGGTGCTCCTTGTGGCAGATCACTTTTCTTCGAGCCCGAGGATCTGTAACGCCGGGCGATGGATGATCCCCTCGATGACCTCGGCAGGTATCGGAGGCCAGCCCGTTCCGACCGCGTCGTTGACGGACCGTAATGCCTCTGCGGTCTCGGCGGCGGTGGCGAACGGGAAGTCGCTGCCGAACAGCAACTTGTCCGTAACCCGGTACTCGATGGCAGAACGCAAGGCCATGTACAGCTGCACGGGTCGCGTGTGAAGTGCCGAAACGTCGGCATACAGGTTGGGGTGTTTGCGGATCACCGCCATCGTCTCCTCACACCATGGATGCCCGAGATGGGCGATGAACAGCTTCAGATCGGGGCAGGCGCGGGCCACGTCGTCGATCAGGAACGGCCTCGCCCATCTGAGCGGCGCGTCGGAGACGAAAGTGGTGCCCTGGTGGCACAGGACGGGCAGCGAGAGATGCTCGGCGTGCCGGAACAACTCGATGGCGGGTGGCGAGGTAGGATCGAAATGCTGGTAGATGGGCCCCAGCTTCAACCCTCGTAGCCCAAGATCCTCCACAGCCAGCGTCAACCGGTCAAGCGCGTCAGGCCGGTTGGGGTCAACGCTGGCGAAACCGATCAGCCTCTCAGGATCGGTGGCGACGTAGGTGCTGACGTATTCGTTGGGTACGACCATTCCCACAGCGGGAGCGTCCATGGCAACGACGATCGCCCTGTCCAACCCGGACATAGCGGATTGGTGGGCGGCAAGGTCGTCACCAGGCCAACTCATCTCACCCCAGGCTCGCACCATCTCGGCGACGAAGCTGGGGCTGAAATGATCCAATGCCCCGACGTGAGTGTGGCAGTCGACGACCATTCGTGCTGCCCTCAGGCCGCTGTCCCGGAGCCTACGGTCATGAGTCGGCCCCGAGCAGGGCTGCTACGGCCAGGTACACGCGTGCCGAGCCGGCAAGATGGTCGATATAGACCCACTCGTCCGGGGCGTAGTACCAGCTGCCTACGCCGTACACGACGGTCTCGAGACCGGCCGCGACCAGGTCAGCCGCGTCGGTGACGAAGGACTGACCGGGAAGCTCATTCGTCACCCGCGGGACGCTACCGAGTATCCGGGTCTGGGCCGTAGTGATAGCGTCGATGAGCGGTCCGGCGGTGGCGCCGAGGAACGGCTGGTGAAGCCCGATGATGCGCACCCGCCGACCGACGTCGTCCGGGGTCACGCTCTCGACGATGTCGAGGATTTCCTGGCGGACCTCCGACCTGTTCATTCCGGGCACGTAGCGAAGGTCGCCGCGGATGGTGGCGGACTCGGCCACCGCGGCGGGTGCTTCACCGGCATGCAGCTCCCCGATCAGCAAGCGTGGAAGGTCGGGTAGGCGGGCTTCGGCCTCATGCGCGAACCGGTGGTCTACGAGTTTGTCGTAGACGGCGACCGCCGGGCCGAGCGTGTCCACGGCCGACTCCATCCTGGAAACGTGTTGGGATGTGCCGGTGAGGCGGATCTCGAACTTGAAGGCGCCGCCGTTGGCGGTGTGGATATCGAGATCGGACGGCTCTCCGCAGATCCCATATCCCTCGGACGGGCCTTCGGTCTTCAGGGCGTACTTCGCCCCGAGACCGCTGCCGTTGTGGTACATGGTGGCGTGCAACAAGAGGTCTCCGGGAAGGGGACCGAAAGCCGGGGCGGCTTCCACCGCGGCCACCATGGCCGCCACACCACCGAGCATGTCGGTGATACCGCCTCCATATAACTTGCCGCCATCCTCCCACGGATCGTCGGGATCGCGGGTCCAGCCGGACGGGTAGATGCCGGCATCGATGTGGCCCTGCAGCACCAGTGGCGGACGCTTGCCTTCGCCCGGTACGCGGGCGATCACGTTCGGTCGCCCTTCGACCACATCCGCTATGTGGACATCGACACCGGCCTGCTCCAGAGCTCCGGCGATGATCTCGGCGCGAGGTCCCTCGGCTTGGGGATCATCCCACCGGACACCGCACAGGGCGCGAGTCAGGTCCACCACGCGGCGCGTGTCGACGGCGTTCGACGCGCGCTCGAATAGGTCCGTCATTTCTAATCCCTTTCCACTCGAGTGTTACGTGGCCCCGGCGTGAAGCCTCAATCCGTGATCGACTCCTCGTAGAAGCCGGCCACGGCCTCGGTCAGCTTGTCGACTCCAATCCTGAGAAACGTGTGTCCCAACTCAGCCGTACCTCTGGAGGGACTGTCGGTGAACCCATCGGTGGCCTCCCAGCTCCCTGGCCGCTCGATCCTTACCGGAGCGTCCACGGTGCCGACGAGGGGAGGCGACCAATCGGGGCGGTGCGGGCGTGGGTCCCCGCCGCGGACGGGTGGAGCCGACCAATCGGGGCGGTGCGGGCGCGGCACCCGCACCAGGGCGGTGTCCAGAGCCAGGACGAGGGATGATTCGAACGCGCCGGCGTGACCGGGGAGACGCCCGATCTCGGCGGCCCCGGCAGAGGCCAGTTCCCGGTGCGCCATGGCCCACCACGAGCACGCCGCGACTTCGAGGCCTTCTTCGAGAGCGAGGTCGCGGGCAGCTATCCCGATCAGCTCGTGGTTCCCACCGTGGCCGTTGACGATGAACAGCCGCCGGAATGAGGCCCTGGCCAGCGAACGTCCCAGATCCATCAACACAGCCAGGAACGTCCCCGCATCCAGGGACATCGTGCCTCCAAACGGAATGTGATGCGGCGACGATCCGTACCACAGCGTCGGGGCGACGGCCACCGGGAACCGGTCAGCCAGAGCCGCGGTCGCGGCACGAGCCACGTATTCCGCACCCATCGAATCGGTTCCCACCGGCAGATGAGGCCCATGCTGTTCGGTGGCGCCGACCGGCAGGATGAGGACGCCGTCGCGGGCGATGGTGCGCGATTCCTCGCGGGTCAACTCGGCGAACAGGATTCGGGTCACAGAGTCTCCCTTCCGGTGCCTTTAGCCGGCAGCCGGACTGCCCGCTCCGGAAGAGGGTCCGGCGATCCCACCGGGCTTGGTCCTCCGGCAGCGCGACCGGCATTCAGGGGGTGGTGAGACCGAGGCGATAGTCATCGCTGTGGAGTCCTCCCAAGGAGGACGGTTGGAGATGCCCCCGCCGGGCTGCCACTCAACCATGAGGTTCCCCGGTCAAGCTCGTGACGGCCGCAGCAATCGTCATTCTGAACCACCCTCCTAGGGGGCGACCGGTACACCGAGCCCTTCGGCGTGCGGTTTGGATTGGACGGACGCGGGCCGCATCCGGCGCAACCATTCTAGGGCGATGGCCGCCCGCCGGACCTTCTCACGGGCGTTGGCTATGGCGACGTCGACCACATGCCCGCCCGACGGGTACACGCCGGCGGCGTTGGCCAGCCCCATCTTCGCGTACAAGGGAGCTCCGACCGCTACGAAGTCGGCGATCTCGTGACCACGGACGACGGGGCCCATGCCGTCCGGTGTCTCGAGGTAGAGATCGACGGGCAGGGATACAGAGGCGCGGATCTCGGACAGCTGTTCGAGGGTCACGTCGGCGGGAATGTTGACGGTACCTGCGCCCATCTCCTCCAGAGTCTTAATCGTGGCCGGATTCGATACGCCCATGTAGGCCGAGATCTTCCATACCGTCTCGCTCGGTAGCTCTCCTTCATTTTGCATGCGTGTCACAACGCTCAGCAGACCCAGGTCGCCTACCAGGAAGCTGCGAATGCCCGCTTCGGTGGCGCGCACGATGTCCGCCACCGCGTAGCCGAGTTGGCGGAGACCTCGGAGCTGAGCGAACTGGCCGCCTCCGGCATTCGACCTGCTGAACACCCCGATGTCCCAGCCGGCCCGGGGGCCGGTAAACAGCGAGACCTCGAGGCCGACCGAGGCGCCGATGGCAGCCATCTCGCGGAGTTCCGCTTCCTCAAGCAGCATGCCGCCGCTGCCTTGCGATACCCGGTTGAGGGTCAAGTCGTAGCGGTCAGCTTCGTTGACGGCGACTTCGAGCACGCGCGGTCCTTCGACGCTGGGAATCTCTATCCGGAACTCGGCGCCGTCCGGGAAGCGTCTGTCGCTATCAGAAGGGGAGCTCGTGGGTCTATAGCCTTGGCGTCGGAGGAGCGCGCCTGCGTCCATGGAAGCTCCCGTCGTCGGTCCGTTTCGCCCGGGTCGGTATGGTTGCGCGTATCGCAACCGTGTTGCGTATGCAGATTATCGGAGAATAGATCCTTGCCGTCAACCGGACGTCACGGAGTCCGGTCCTTCCGTTCCGGAGTCGGCATGCGTGTAAGTGGTCCTGCTCGGGAGGAGGTGGACGTGAAGCCGGTCCGTTGTGCGGTAGTCGGCGTCGGCATGATGGGGAGTTCTCATGTCCAAGTGCTCGAGGCTCTACCCGAAGCCCATCTCCTGGCATGTTGCGATACCGATCCGGGTGCGGTCGAACGCCTGCCCGGTGGTGTCCCCCTGTTGACAAGCCTCGAGGAACTACTCGGTAGGTACCAACTCGAGGCCGTGTTCGTTTGCACTCCCCAGGATCAACACCTTCCCGTTGTCGAGGCCTGTCTCGCTGCCGGTCTTTTCGTCTTTTGCGAGAAGCCGATCGCTCACAACCTGGAGACAGCCGACCTGATGATCGAGGCGGCCAAGCGAGCGGGCGGCAGGTTGGCCGTGGGACACACGATGCGTTTCGATCCCGACTACGTCGCGCTCGCTGACATGGTCGCGTCGGGAGGGATAGGAACCCCCGTCCATCTGTCGGCCCGGCGCAACGTTCCTGACTTCGAGGGTCGGATGCTCTTCAACCGGACAACGCTCGCTGCCGAGGTCGGTGTTCACGATCTCGATCTGTTTCGCTGGTTGGCCGGACCGGTGGAGCGGGTGTTTGCGATGTCGGCCGAGACATCTACGCTCGGGGAAGGCGCCGTAGACGCCGTTGTCGGGACCATACGTTTCGCGACAGGTGCGGTGGGAGTGGTGGAGTTCAACTGGATCATGAACTCCGACTCCGCGCTGAGTGCGGACTACCGGCTGGCGGTCTTCGGGACCGAGGGCGCTGCCTATGTGGAGATGAGAGACCCCGTGACCATGGTGTACACCCTCGAGGGACCGAAGTGGTTGCGAACCGGTGGCCAGTACGAAGTCGGGGGAACCGCGACGGGGATCGTGGCTACCGAGGACCGGCATTTTCTGGCGACTGTACGTGGACTGCGGGATTGGCCGGTGAGCCTTGAAGACGCCAGGGCGGCGCTGGAGGTGGCCCTGGCACTCGATCGGTCCTTGGCCACGGGCCGGCCGGTCTACGTAGAGACCGACCGGAAGCGCGTGGTGTGAGAGGACCTGGCCAATGATCGTCGATGTCCATAGCCACATAATGTGGTACCCGGACCACATCAGCGAGGAGACCGCCCGCGAGGCCCTCGCCTCGAAGCTCGTCAAATTGCAGCACTCGGGCGGCGAGGTTCATGCCGCCCGCTTCGACCTCCACTCCTACGACTCGCGACCGCAGGATCACTGGGAGGCGGCCCAGCAGGCGGACAAGGTGGTGGTGTTCGGTATGAGCGCCCGACCGACCGGGATCTCGGTCCCGAACGAGTTGATAGCCGAGTACGTCGCGTCGCATCCCGAGAAGCTGATCGGGTGGGCGTCGGTCAACCCGGCTGATGACGACGCGATCGACCAACTCGACCATTGCGTGACCGATCTCGGACTGAGCGGGCTGAAGGTCGGTCCCACCTACCAGCACTTCGACCCGACCGACCGCAGTCACTGGCCCTTCTTCCGGAGATGCTCCGAGCTGGGAATACCGATCATGTGGCACCAGGGCACCACCTTCCCGGCCAGTGCCCGGCTCCGTTGGGCGCTGCCGCTGCTACTCGAGGACGTGGCCATGGCATTTCCCGATCTGCGAATGATCATCGCTCACCTCGGCCACCCGTGGGAGGAGGATGTGATCGCCTTGATACGCAAGACGCCCAACATGTACGCCGACATCTCTGCCGTTCACTACCGGCCGTGGCGCTACTGGCAGGCGATGGTGACCGCGATGGAGTACGGCGTGATCCACAAGCTGCTACTTGCCTCCGACTATCCGTCCGGCACTCTTTCCAACGTCATAAACGGATTGCGGGGAATCAACGACATCGTTGAAGGTACCAAGCTCCCCACTATTCCCACCGAGATCCAGGACGGGATCATCTACGAGAACTGGAAGCAGCCGTTCCCCGAGTTCCAGTCCTGACGTCTCGGTATTGGGGTCTTCGCGTGTTGTGGGGTGTTGAGTTCGCGGGATAGGGCTGTTGGCGGGATCTTGGGCCTGTTTCAGGGGTGTTCGGGTGTGTTTGGCCGGGGCGTGGGTGTGTGAGGCTGTGGTTATGGGTGCCGGGCGGCAGCGGTGGGGTGGTTCTGGACGCGGTTGGTCTGACGGGTGCGTTCCGTCGGTGGAGGATGGTTAAGGGTTGGTCTATGGGGGCGCGCGGGTGGGTGTGGGCTGGCCCGGGCGTTGGGTTGGTGAGGCTGCGGTGGTGTCGGAAGTTGACTGGTCGGCGCGGTGCTGGGGTGCTTGGGTTGTGCTTCTCGCGGTTACGGGCTCTTCGGGTCTGTTCGAGTTGTGGATAACGCTGGCCTAGCCTTCGTTTTCATGCCCCGGTTCTTGCAGTCTGCGTTCAAGCATGGTCTGTCTGAGAGGGACATCCTGTGTGCGCTCGACGACCCTATCGAGTACGAGGGGATAACTACCCGACGGGGGAACCCTGGACTGTCCGTGGAAGGACCATCTGTGTTTGGGCTGATACATGTACTCGGGGAGTATGACCCGGTAACAGGTGATCTTGTGGTGTATCACGCTAAGAGTTCGCCGAAAGGCCAGCGGCGGTATTAGGGTCTGTTCCCCCTACGGGGCCGCCCTAGGAGACTGCTGAAAAAGACGGGGGATCGCTTGGCCCGCCGCTCGCTGACCAGGGATTATGTCATCGCTCGTCGGGCCAACGGGATGTTTCTCAGCACCCTCCTAGAGAGCTGCGAGCCTGACCATTCGGCCTGTCAGAGCCCCGTTGACTTTCGCTTCTACATAGCAATGATCAGGCAGGTTCGGGTCGGTGCGGACGATGGCGCCTTCGTCGTAGTCGTACTCGTAACCGTCCGGCAGCCGGCTGATCATGTCGTTGTGCTGCCTCTCGAAGATGTGGTCGTATGCGCCTGCGTCGGCTTCGTCGGACTGGCGGAGCAGCCGCGCCTCGAACTCTTCGCGGGTCTCAGTGCGGGCATCTGATCGGGTTACCATCGCTGCTCACCCTGCCACCGTCGGGGCCGGTTGTCAAGGACAGCCGGCGGTGTCGTTCTCAACCGATGTTCGCCCATTAGCCCCAATTATTCATGCGCGAGGTTTGTGGGCATGGATCTCTACCGGTTTGTGGAAGTCCCTCCGGGATGGGTCGTATAACCCCAGGTCGGGGGTGGTTGCGAAGACCCCGTATTGACGGTGCCGGGTATGACGGTCAGCGTCGCGTCACCGCACAGCGCCGAGGCAGGTTGGGGGCGAACCTCGGCCCCTCTAGTCGTGTCCCGGATACAGGAGTCTGTCCAGGAGCCAGGTTCTGGCTACCGGGAGCCGGCCTTACGAGCCCAGGAAACGTTCCAACACATTGCGCGTCACCTTCGACACCATCTCGTCCACTGCAATGGAACACGTGTAGGAGATTGAGCCGACGGAGAACACCTCGCCGCCGCTGACCGTTCGGTGGTAGACCATCTCGGCCCCGCCTTCATCGGGGTTGGTGCCCTTGGCGATGAGCTGGAGTCCCTCCGGCGACGAGGGCGTCCTCTTGTCGGTCTCATGACCTGACGCCCCGCCCGGAGCTCGCCGGTCCAGCGACTCGGTCCCGAATCGGTCTCCCTCAGCGAGTCCGGTTCCCGCCAGAGCCCAGTGGGACGCGTCCACCACCCGGTAGGGAGCGCCGGTTTCGTAACCGGTGTGGGTTGTCACCACTCCGGTCAGGTGGGCCTCGGATTCGTGCCGGGTGCCGAAACGGCTTTCAAAATCCGGTGGCCTCTTGTGGTGGTCCTCGTTACGAACGGACATCGTCGTTTCGTCGAGGAACTCGACCTCGCAGTTCAGACTGTTACCGCCCAGCACCATCAGCTTGCCTCCGCCGTCAAAGACCCAGTGCTTCACCCGGTCATACATCCGTCGGGACCAGTACTCCGGGTGGGTGCTGATGACCAGCACCTCGTATTCCTCGAGCGGCATCTCATCGAAGTGAAGTTGGGTCTCGGCGTAGTAGTCATAGTCGTATCCTTCGCGCTCCAGCCATCCCAGCAGGCGCCATTCGGCCGGCGCTACGTGTTCCTCGCCGCGCCGCTCCATGGGATCGGTGATGGACCCCTGCTCGTCCGTCATGTTCAGCGGTTCGGGACGGTCGAACGACAGCGGGTCGTACTCATCCGCGGTCCACGGTTGGAGCGCCGGGTCGGTGTAATACACGTCCTCCTGCCGGAAGTTGAAGTAGGGCCGACGGGGGAGAGTGATCGCTGCCACATAATTGCTCCGGCCCCCGTAATGGTTGTAGGCGTTCCATGTGATGTTGGATGCCAACACCGCGATCTTCTGCTGCGGCTCCCGAGGCGCCACGATCCAGGGAAACGAGAAGAACGCACCTGTCGCATCCTTGGCGTGGAAGTAGTAGAGGCCCGATCGTCGGGGTGCTTCGACATACACTCTCGGGTCCACTTCCGGGTAGGCATATCCGTGGTCGCTCCATCGGACGCCGGTCTGGCTCACATCCCCATCCGGCAGGATCTGGCTGTAGGCGCCGCGAGGTTCGTCCGAGAAGTGACCGAGTTCGGTTATGAACTGGCGCTCCCATCCGTAGCGCCAGAGGCTGACGATGGCATCACGTGGCGAGTGGAGCCGCACCTGGCCCGTGTCGCCCGAATTGGCCCACTTCGGCCACACGTAGCCGCTGACCTTGTCGGAGAGGAGCCGGAAGTGGTGGATGGTCCCGGTCCGAACCTCCATATCGACCCACTTCGGCGTGAACCCGTCACGGCTGAGATAGACGCGGTACTCGCCAGGTTCGACATCCGTGTGCACCGACCCGGATGCCCTCGAACGCGCGGCAACCGATGCGTCACCCCGCGTGAATTCGAGCTCAACTCCGGGGATCGAGACGTAGAACTCGTCGCTCACATACCCGACGAGCAACCCCACCCCCTTGTCGACAACTCCGGGCCGGTCTCAAGTGCCCCGGCGCTCCCGGGTCCCCCCAGGCTGGTGGGGCCGAGGCAATTCACGAAGGCTACCCGGAATCCGTATTGCGGGTCAGGAGCCGGGTCGGGTTGGTGACCAGCAACTTCTCGATCAGCCGGTCGTCGGCGCCGTAGGTGACCTTCATCCGGGGAACGACCCGAGTGAGGACATGGTTGTACCCCAGGCCCCCGTAGCGGAGCAGGTAGTGCTTCTTGTGCATGTCCTGCGACATCAGCAGTTGATCCTCGAAGCCGGCTTCGACCAGGGCGAGCATGGTCTCCAGCTTGGCCTGGTCGCTCTTCGACTTCCATGTCGGCTCGAAATAGCCGTCCTGACCGAAGCTGTCGAACCCGATCAGCGGGCCTCGACCGAGGACGGCGCGGTGGTAGTCGAGGTCCGTGATCTCGTCGAGGTGGGAAAGGGAGGTCCGGTCGAGTGGATGGCCCTCCTCCTCGAGGATGTCCAAGATACGTTGCACGACTTCGAGGGCCGGAGGGTGGCAATGAACGTTGATCGGGGTGCCGGTCTCGACTGCTACCCGAGCGGATGCCCTCAGTACCCGTTCCTCGACGTCGAACAGTGTTTCGGAAGTGCCGATCTCGCCGATGATGCCGGGCCGGACCCGCGTGCCTCCGATGCCCTCGGCAACCTCCTTGCGCAAAAAATCCGTCAGGTCCGGGAGGCTCATCCCCGCCACCCACGATGGATGGAAGGCGCTTACATAGAAACCTGCCCCGGCCACGATGTGTACATCCAAGTCTTCGGAGAGCCGCGCCAGCGCCTCGGGCTCCGGGTTGAGACCGATCACGGTCAACTCCACGATGGTCCCGCCGCCGGCCCGTACGTACTCCCCAACCTCGTCGGAGATCAGTTGGTAGTCGTCGCGAGAGGTCTGGGCGAGGTTGCTCCGGTAAGCAGACTGGTTCCAGCGACTCGGACCCGCCAATCTGGTTTCGAACGGCCGCGTTCCGGCTTCGGTATCGAGGATCTCTTCGGAAGGACCCCAGGCATGGCGACCATCCAGAAAGACATGCTCGTGAGTCATCGTCGGGCCCAGCTCGGACGGGAGGATCGGGCCCCGCACCGTCATCACATGTGGCATTGACTCCTCCGTCCGGACCCCGGCAGGCGGCCCACAAAGTCCGGCCTGTTCGATCAGCCTAACCCGAGAGCCTGAGTCGGCGAGTCCATACGGTTGGCGAGGCGAGCGGAGGGATTAGGGGGGGCCGCCGAACAGATCCGGCAAGTGGGAACCGATCACTGCATCCTGGCGACAGACTTCGGTGGCTACACGTTGCCGGCGCCGGTCGAAGGCCTGCGCGAGTTCATCGCCTGCCTGCTGGATCTCGGCCTACCGGCCCACGACATCCGCAAGATGGTCAGGACCAATCCCGAGAAACTCCTGCGCCTCGATCCTTAGGAGAGCCCGGTCCCGGGATTCCCCCGCTCCTCCAGGCTGGAACCACTTCAAGTTTCGCAAAGTGGAGTCTGAGGGTTCCGCAAAGTGAAGTGCAAGTTTGTCGTAAAGTGAAGTGTAGAATCATCCCAAAGTGTAGTTTGCGTATCGTGCCAGAGGAGGAGTCGTGGTCCGTCCCGGGAATCCCGATTACCTCGATCGAGTGGTGGACGCCGAGGTAGCTGCAGCTCTGGCTTCGTCACCCGCCGTGCTCATAGAGGGCCCGCGAGGCTGTGGCAAGACCTGGACCGGCCAGAAGTTCGCCCGCAGCGAGGTGTTCCTGGACGGATCCGAGGCGCTTCGCATCGCCGCGGAAGTGGACCCGAACTCGATCCTGGCCGGCGAGGAACCGCGACTGCTGGACGAGTGGCAGCTGGTCCGGGGCATCTGGAATCCGATGCGTCACGCCTGCGATCGGCGGGGAGGGTTCGGGCACTTCCTACTCACGGGCTCGCAGAACCCACCGGACGACCTCGCCGAGCACTCCGGTGCAGGTCGGGTCGCTCGTGTACGGATGCGACCCATGACCTTGTGGGAATCCGGTGACTCCACCGGTGAGGTGTCTCTGGCTTCTCTGCTGCAAGGTGGTCGATGCCGGGCGCGGGACACGGCGCGGACGATCAGCGAGGTGGCGTCCCTCATCTGTCGCGGCGGATGGCCCCGAATGATCAGGATGGCCGCGAGCACGGCGCAGGCTCGCCTGCGTGACTACCTGAGCGATGTCGTTCGCATCGACATCTCCCGTGTGACGGGAGTCAGGCGCAACCCGCGGATGGTGATGGACCTGCTTGCGTCTCTCGCTCGCAACGAGGCCACCACCGCCTCCATCGCCACCTTGCGGGCTGATTTGGCGGAGGCCGGCGTCGGAGAACCTGCTCGTTCAACCATCGGCGCCTACCTGGACGAACTCGCCCGCCTTTTCGTGATCGAGCCCCTGCCGGCCTGGTCCGCTCATCTCAGATCGGCCTCCCGGCTGCGGAAGACCCCCAGGCGATACTTCGCCGACCCGGCGCTTGCGGTTGCTGCGCTACGCGGCTCTCCGGCCTTGCTGGAGCGCGACCTGGAGGCGATGGGGTTGCTGTTCGAGTCGATGGCGGTGCGCGACCTTCGGGTGTACGCGCAGGCTATGGGAGCGCATCTGTATTACTACCGGGATGAGAGCAACCTGGAGGCAGATGTCATCGTCGACGGTCTTGACGGCCGCTGGGCTGCCGTAGAGATCAAGCTCGGAGGGGGGTCGGCCATCAAGAAGGCCGTGGACTCCCTGGGAGCGGTGCGTTCACGGGTAGACACGGCCCGGCGGGGCGAGCCGGCGCGGCTGATCGTGCTGACGGCGTTCGGACCCGGCTACGAGACCAACGACGGAGTCGCCGTGGTGCCCCTGAACGCGCTGAGACCCTGACTGCCGTCACCTGTTCTATGCTCCGTCTCGATGAGATCGGACGCCGCGACCGTTGAGGAATACCTCGCCGGCCTTCCCCAGGATCGGCGGGAGGCGCTCTCGGCGGTGCGTTCGGTCATCCTCGACCGCCTCCCGGACGGGTACGAGGAGGAGATGCGCTGGGGGATGATCACCTACGAGATCCCGCTTGCGATCCAGCCTGACACTTACAACGGGAAGCCTCTCATGTACGCCGCCCTCGCCTCCCAGAAGCGGCATATGGCCGTCTACCTGTCGGGCGTCTACGCCGATGAGGCAGCCCGTGAGGACTTCGAGCAGGCCTACCGGGCCACCGGCAAGCGAATGGACATGGGCAAGAGCTGCGTCCGCTTCCGCCGCCTCGACGACCTACCTATCGAGGTCATCGGGGAGGCCATCGCCCGCTATCCCGTCAACGACTTCGTCGACCTCTACCACCGAGCCCGCCGCCGCTGAGCCGCCGGACGGTGGCCGGCAGAGAAGAGGCGCATCTGGGTCCGGGCGCGTTCGAGCGGAGACGCTGGAAATGTTGCTCGGCAGCGAAGTTAGACAGGCTTCTGGCCGGGTGCCGTCTTGCGGCCCATGCTACGGTCATTCTGGTGTTTCGCGGCGGGTTCACGATGCCGGGAACCAGCGCTACGGGAGGTAGGAAATGCCTGGAAGGCAGTGGTATCGGTTCAGATCCGGGTTGGTGATTATCTCGGCTTTCCTTCTCTTCGCCGGTGCCTGCGGTGGCGGAGAAGAGACCTCCGAACCGGCGGAGACCCAAGCCCCGTCCGCCACCGAGGCAGCGCCCGAGACAACTGCCATGGCTGATGATTCGGCGATGACTACTGATGAGCCGATCAAGTTGGGTTATATCTCTGGTGGTGATGCGGATCCGTTCGTGTTCATCGTGACGGAGAGCATTCGTGAGGCGGCTGCGTCGGCTGGTGTGGAGTTGTTCGAGTGTGATGCGAATTTCTCTACGGATACGGCTATTCAGTGTGCGCGGACTTTGGATGCGCAGGGGTTGGACGCGGTTATCAACTGGCAGTTCTTCCCGGATGCGGCTGAGGCGGTTTGTGAGGCGTACGGTGATCTGCCGACGGTGACGATGGACGTGCCTCAGGGTCCGTGCGAGCGGGTGTTTGTGGGGTCGAACGGTTACGAGGCTGGTCTTGTGGCCGGCGCCGGGTTGGGTGACTTTGCCCAGTCGGAGTTCGGTTGCGAGTTCGATCTGTACGTGTCGATCGAGAATCTGAGTT
>MKWU01000379.1_pt1 | contig 84768 bp, 77 predicted proteins | sample 809101 | NCBI WGS metagenome assembly MKWU01 (sample SAMN05860141, study PRJNA318959) | sponge metagenome | host: Aplysina aerophoba | place: Slovenia: Piran, Adriatic Sea, Gulf of Piran | collected 2013-05-07 | reverse complement strand
GCGGTTGGGGGAGGGCCCGCCGGAGGAGACCACCTCGACGGTTTTCGCGGTCTCGGCTCCCCGGAACCGGTGCGTGCCAGGCAGAGGAGGCTATCTCCAGCGAATTCCCGATACAGGACACTAGGGCACGTTCACGCAATTCGCAGTCGTCCTGGTATCGCGGTCCCGTGGTTAGTCTGTGGGGCGGCCGTGGGATATTGCGGTCCGGACCACGCCGCCCGCAACGCAGACCGACCACGATTCGAACTACGTCGCCGGCTAACCTTTCGGCATGGCACGACTCGTGATCCGGGGGGCGCTGGTAGCCGACGGTACCGGCGCTCCAATGTCCGAAGGGGATGTGGAAATCGACGGCGACCGGATCCGCTCCGTCGGTCAGGTCGGGGACGGGGGCGGTCCCTCCCTCGATGCCACCGGGTTGGTTCTCGCGCCCGGTTTCATAGACACCCACAGCCACGACGACTACGCCGTTGCGCTCCACCCGGACATGCAGTTCAAGATCATGGGCGGGGTGACCACCGTGGTGGTCGGCAATTGCGGGATCGGGGCGGCGCCCCGGCGCTGGAACGAGTTCTTCGTGCGCATGGTCCATGGTGACGCGGAACTGCCGGAGTGGAAGGACTTCCAGGATTACTTCGACTACATGGACGCCTCTCCGGCCTCGGTGAACGTAGCTGCACTGGCCGGTCACGGGACGATACGGGAGGGCGTTGCAGGACGAGGTCCCGCCGATCCGAGCCCGGCCCAGATCGGCGAGATGTCCAGCCTGGTCAGCAAGGCTCTGGAAGCCGGGTGCGTCGGTGTGTCGACCGGGTTGGTGTACGAGCCGGGAAGGTACGCCACTACGGAAGAAATAGCCCAAGTTGCCAGCCCGGTGGGCGAGACAGGGGGTGTCTACGCGTCGCACATACGCGACGAGGGCGACCGGCTGATCGAGGCTGTGGACGAGGCCATCGCGATCGGGCAGGCGGCCTGTGCGCCGGTGGTGATCTCGCATCTGAAGGTGGCCGGGAACCGCAACTTCGGCAAGGTCAGCGACGCCCTGGCCCGGATCGACCGGGCGGGTCCTACGGTCACCGCCGACCACTATCCGTACACGGCCGGGAGTACCGGGCTGGCGGCGGTAGTCGACGGCGGCATCAGGAACACCTCGCCCGAGACGGTCGTGATCGCGTCGACGAAAGACCACCCCGAGTGGCACGGCCGCTCCCTCGCCGATCTGGCGGACGGACTGGGTGTCGTTCCCTCGGAGGTGGGTGGGGTTGTCCTCGAGGCAGAGCCAAACGCGACCGTCGTACTACACATGATGTCCGAGGAAGACGTCCGGACGGCTGTGGCCCGTCCTGACATAATGGTCGGCAGTGACGGTGTTCCCACATTGGACGGTACGCCCCATCCACGTCTCTACGGAACGTTTGCCAGGGTCATCGGCCGCTACGGCCGGGATCTCGGGCTGCTCACCATCGAACAGGCGGTTCACAAGATGACCGGACGCCCGGCACACGTCTTCGGCCTGGCCGACCGCGGGGTCATCAGACCGGGCGCCATCGCCGATCTCGTCCTGTTCGATCCGCAGGAGATCGTCGACCTGGGAACCTACGAAGCACCCCACCGGTTTCCCGCGGGGATACACGGAGTCTGGGTCAACGGCACGCGGGTCGTCGAGCAAGGAACCCACAACGGCGCCCGGCCCGGCCAGGTCCTGAAACGTTCCGCCTAGGAGGGTGCTGAGCAATCCACCAGCGGCCTGCCAACCGCCGGCAAAATGCCTGGGCCGGCGGGCGGCAGGCCCGAGCAATCGTCATTGTTCAGCACCCGCCTAGCGCCGGACGAGTCAGCAGTTAGGCGGGGCGGGTTCGGACCCTCATCTCGAAGATTTCGCCTCGCGAGTAGTGACCAGCGACGTCGAGGTCGAACCTTCCGCGTACCGTGTCCCGCAGGTCGAGTTCTGCCAGGAGGATCGTTTCGCCGTCGGTGTGCGGGCCGGCCAGAAGCCGGCCGAACGGATCGACGATGCAGCTCGCTCCCCGCGTGACGAGCGTCTCGGGGTCATCGCCGAAGACCGAGTCGTAGCTCTCCGGATAGTCGGACCGGGTTGCATACTGGTTGGCGCCCAGCACGAAGCATCGTCCCTCGACGGCGATGTGTCGCATCGAGGCTGTCCAGCTGTCGCGGGCATCGGCAGTAGGCGCGCACCAGATCTGGATGTCCTGCTGGTACAGGCTCATGCGCAGCAGCGGCATGTAGTTCTCCCAGCAGACCGCCCCTCCGAGGTTCCCGATCGGTGTCTGGTACACGTCGAGGTCGGAGCCGTCGCCGTATCCCCAGATGAGCCTTTCGCTAGCGGTGGGCATCACCTTGCGATGCTTCCCCAGCAGGCCTTGGTCGGGTGAGTAGTAGAGGATGGTGCAGTAAAGAGTCCCCCCGTCTCGCTCGACGCATCCCATGACCAGGTATGCACTCAGATCGGCTGCCAGTGCGGCTAGGTGATCGTTCTCCGGGCCTGGAATCTCGATGGCCGAATTCCAGTAGTCGAGGAAAAGATCCCGGGACTTCTCGGTTCGGGCCCCGACCACAGTGTCAAAGCCCATACCCCTCGGATACCCCGAAAGGAAAGCCTCTGGAAACAGGATCAGATCGGCCCCCTGAGCGGCGGCCTTGGTGGCCAGCTCGGTTGCCTTGGTAAGCGTCTTCTGCGGATCGAAGGCGACCGAAGCTGCTTGCACCACCGCGGCATGTACGTGTTCCTGGGACATGGCGGGCATTACTACCTCTCTCCGACCAGAACGATAGGAGTCCCGAAACCTACCTGTCGATCCCCGACGGTGCCACAAATACCATGGCCCCCCTTATAGTCCACTGTCACCTATCCGCCAACGGTGTATCCGTACAGGGAGGAGGGGTTGAGGAACTGGCGTCCCCAGAGCCGTTGCCTATCGACGGCGGGCATAGCGGCGAGATCGCAGACATCATTCCAGTCGGTGCGGATCACGTTGATCAGGTGCTCGATGATCGCCCGCCGTCCCCAGGCGTCGGGGGCCGAGTCGGCCACGAAGCCGGCGATCTCGCCCGACAGTGGCCACATCTCCCCGGGTTGCAGCGGAAGCTCGGGCAGGTACAGCGCGACCGCGTCGGGCCGCTGCAGGTAGCTGCGTCCGTAGACGAATGTCACCGGGCCGCGGTCGTTCAGCCTGCCTGCGACAACCGGCTCGGTCGCCCCCGGCAGCCACACCTACACGAAAGGGTCCAAAGGGTCCGGGCTCCGATCAAAAGTCGTCATCGACGACCCTACGGCGCACCGAGGCCGGCAACAGTGCGAGCCTGGCCTGCACGACTTCCGCCTCCAGGGAGCGCCGTGCCGGATCCCCGTGGAACAGCGTCACCCCGACAAGAGCGGCCGCTTCGAGGGCCGTGCCCAGGGCGACGCTCGGGTCACCCCTCTCCACCTTGCGGATCGTGACAACCGACACACCCACCCTCTCGGCGAGCTCCGCGATTGTCCACCGGCGATCGCGCCGCGCTAACGCCACCCGATTGCCCAACAGCCGGGCAGCCTCGAGAGTTACCGGACTGAGCACCTTCTCGGCAGACACATGGAAACAATAATATCGGTAAAGGCATTGTAGCGAGAAGTTAATTTCGCAGATGACAGGAGAACGACGACCTCTCCTCATAGGGCACCGTCCGAGAGTTGCGCCACGAACGGACCATCGAAACCGTCGGGTTGTTGGCGATGTTGGGGTTCTACACAACTCTCGGCTAATCGGACCGGCCCAGGCATCCATCCATGACGCGGGTTGGTTCAGTTGAGTGTGTTGTTGACCAGATGTAGGCCGGTTTCTACTTTGTTGCGCCACCCTGGGCGGGGCCGTCGGATCGGGTTGGTGGCGATCCTGAACAGGCAGACGGCTTCGCGTAGGTTGAGGTCCGCTTCGTTCCACCGGTACCGTTCGAGTGCCGCCGACCGGAACAGGTCGTAGTAGACGCCGTTGGGGTCTCCGTCGGGGTTCTTGTTGAAAGTCGAGTTCCATCTGAGGTGGGCGAGGAAGTTCCCGATGTCGAGCATGGGGTCACCCGGTCCTGCTTCCTCGAAGTCGACCAGTGCCGGCCTGCCGTCGGGTAGGACGATCATCTGGTCGTCGTAGAAGTCGTTGTGGGCGATGCCAGACGGTGCCCAGCCGTCCACGAACCGGTCGAGGACCCGGGTCGTGTCCCGAAGCGCAGATGTCGCTCGGTGGTTCTCGAGGGCGTGGCGGATGACCCGCCTTGCGTAGTAGTACCGTCCGCGGAGACCGAACGGGCGGGCACTGGTTGTGTGGCGGGGAAGACTCCAGAGGCTTTCAAGTCCGTCTAGAAGCATGTCGGGGGTTGGCGGGTTTCCCTGCCTGAGGGACTGGCGCACGTTGATGCCCGGTATCTCCGACAGCCATACGACCCCACCGTCGTCCCACCGTCCGGCCACTCGGGGAGCAGCGAATCCCGAACGTGCGACGAGTTGCGCTGCTTCCAGCAAAGAAGGCATACCGGCCGGGCGCATCACCCGGACGTAGAGCTTCACTTTGCCGAGGCGGTGGCGGAGCACCGCTCGGCTGCGGGGCCGGTAACGAACCAGTTCCACACGTACCCGACGGCCGGGGAAAACCAGTACATGTCGGCCGATCAGCCTGTGCGCAGCTCCGGGATCGGCCGCTTGCGCGAGACCCGGCAGGTAGGGGTCGGCCGGGTATCGGAACATCTCAACAGGGTCGCCACGCTCGAGCAACACCGTGAAGTACTCCGACGGCAGGTAGTCGCCACGCTGCCAGTCGATCCTGTAGGAGACCAGGATCCGCCTCCCCGGGCTGTGGTTAACGAGACGAACCGCAAGGCGGCGAGGATCCGACCTGCGTCCACCGAACCGCTGGCAGTACGCCTCCCACACCCACTCCGTATCGAACAGGTTCCCCAACCCGGCCAACGTAGGGTCACGGGGATAAGCAATCCGCCGACCTCCCGACCAGACCGAACGAGCAGCCGTCAATCGCTGTCGCTGTCGGCGCTGTCGCTGTAGTCGGGGACTGTGGTGCCGGTTGAGGTCGATGTCGGCCCCGTCGTGGTGGATGCAGAGACCGTGGTAGCGGTGGTTGCTTGCGTACCGACTGTGCTGCCGGTTGAGGTCGATGTCGGCCCCGTGGTGCCGGTGGTTGTCTGTGTACCTACTGTGGTGCTCCCGTCGGGGGTGTCGTAGCCGTCGGAGTCGGTTCCGTCGTTGTCGGTGTACGGAGTGTTGTCGGGGACTGCTGTGGTGCCGGTTGAGGCTGATGTCGGCCCCGTGGTGCCGGTGGTTGTTCGTGTACCTACTGTGGTGCTCCCGTCGGGGGTGTCGTAGCCGTCGGATTCGGTTTCGTCGTTGTCGGTGTACGGAGTGTTGTCGGGGACTGCTGTGGTGCCGGTTGAGGCTGATGTCGGTCCCGTGGTGCCGGTGGTTGTCTGTGTACCGACTGTGCTGCTTCCGTCGGGGGTGTCGTAGCCGTCGGAGTCGGTTCCGTCGTTGTCGGTGTAGGGGGTGTTGTCGGGGACCGTGGTCCGCGTTGTTGTCCCTGCGTTGGGGTTGTCGTCGTCCTCGTCGTCTTCGTCGTCGTATTCCCCGTCGTCTTCCAGAGACCGCCTTGTCACAGCGACGGTCTGGGCGACATCGGCCATGCGGTTGGCAGGTTTGTGGGGAGGCGCCGGCGGGAGACCCCGACCTGCCAGGTTGTGCCACAGCCCGATCAGGTACACAGCCATCTGGTCCCTGGTGGCCGACCCGGTGCTGGTGCCTTCAGCTTCCGACGGTATAACCTTCGAAGCTGCCAAACAATCCACCGCCCGGTCGAGTTCCTCACCCTCGAAACCGCAACTGTTGCCAGCCTTCTCGTAGACGCGTGCCAAGAACCGCGAAATCTGAGAACCTGTCACCGTCCCATCCGGGTCGTAAGTCACCGCGGTCGTACCCACCGTGACACCGAGACCGTACAAGCAGCCGATAGCCCCCTCATGGGTGTTACCCGCCACGTCGACAAACGGTACGCCCATGCTCTCCGGGCAATCCCTCCCCAACACGTCCTGCCATAGCCGCACCAAGAACGTGGCCATCTGCGCCCGCGTGAGTTCGGATTCCGGACCGTAGGCGCCGCCTGCTGTGCCCGCCGACAAGCCCAGAGCCCTCACACATAGGATGTAGTCCGCTCCGTACTCACCCGTGACCACATCGGTGAACTGACTCACCGAACCCGGATCGCACAGGGCAGCTACTGTCTCTTCCCCCGAACTGTCCTCCCCCGAAACGGGCACCGGCATCACCGCCCAGACAGTGACCGCCAGCACTACCAGAACCCTACGAACTCTCATCCCCTACCACCATAACACATGTTCGCCGCTAGAGAAACTATACCGCGAGCAGAAGTCGTTGGCTCCTCAACCCGCCCGCATCCTGGGGAAGTGAAGCCTGAATCGAGCTATGGCCGGTGTCGGGTCGTGGCGCTTCGGTATGGGGTATCGATGGGGATGGCTTTCGGTCCGTCCCGGCCCCGAGCGGCCGAGACGGGCGTCGGGGGGTAACCTCCGGACTAGAAGGGCTCTGAACAATGCCGATTGCTCGGTCCTGCCGCCCGCCGACCCAGGAGTCATGCCGGGCGATTGGCAGGCCGCTGGTGGATTGCTCAGCACCCTCCTAGGAAGGTGACGAGCAGCGCAGGGAGTCGGTGTGGGTACGGATGCTAGAGCGGTAGTCCAGGGGGTGATCGAGCGGGCGAGGGAGGAACTCGTCTCGCTGAGCCATACCATCCATGGCTTGTCGGAAACGGCCTTCGAGGAGGTGCGGTCGGCGGCATGCGTGGGTGACTCTCTCGACCGGGCCGGGTTCAGTGTGGAAGCCGGCTACGGGGGGATCCCCACCGCGGTCCGGGCCGTCGCCGGGGACGGCCCGTTGCAGGTGGTGATCTGCGCCGAGTACGACGCCCTTCCGGGGATCGGGCACGCCTGCGGACACAACGTCATCTCTGCATCGGCGGTGGGCGCCGGGATCGGGCTGGCCGAGGTCGCCGACGATGTGGGGTTGGAGGTCGTGGTTCTCGGCACACCGGCGGAGGAGGCGGGCGGGGGCAAGGTGTTGCTCCTCGAGGCCGGCGCCTTCGACTCGGCCCATCTGGCCATGATGGTCCATCCCGCCCCGTTCGACGTGGCTGCGCCGCCGGTGGTGGCCATCGAATGGCTGGAGATCTCCTACAGGGGGAAGGAAGCCCACGCGTCCGCCTTCCCGGAGCAGGGAGTCAACGCAGCCGACGCGCTCGTGGTGGCACAGGTGGGCATCGGGCTGCTCCGCCAGCATCTCAACTCCACCTACCGGGTCCACGGAATAGTCACCGAGGCGGGGACGGCCGCCAACATCATCCCCGCGCTGGGGGAAGCCTCCTACATGGTGAGAACCCCCCACATCGACCAACTCGACGCACTGCGCCGGCGGGTGGAGGCGTGCTTCGAGGCCGGCGCGCTGGCCACCGGCGCCGAATTGACCGTCGGCAAGCCGAATCCTCCCTACAGCCATCTCGAGCACCACAACGGTCTGGCCGGGCGGTACCGGCGCAATGCCGAACGCCTGGGAAGGTCCTTCTACGACGGGAACGTCCCTCCGGTATCGACCGACATGGGCAACGTATCCGTTTACCTCCCCACCATCCATCCGTTCATCGGCATCGACTCGCTCCCCGCCGTGAACCACCAGCCCGGCTTCACGGACGCCGCGGCCCGGCCGCCGGCCGACCGGGCCGTGATCGACGGGGCGGTGGCCCTGGCCTGGACCGCGATAGACGCTGCGACGGACGCGGACCTGGCCGAGGAGTTGATCGACCAGGAGACGAATCGGCCGCCCTATCAAGCATCCGGTCGATGAGCCCACCTCCGGCGGATTAGCCGCGCTGATCCAACCCCGCCTGCCAGGTGGATCAGGCTCCCGTACGCAGCTCGGCTACCGCTCGACGGGTAATCCGACCGATGAGCCCCATTCCGTCCACGATCCGTCGTATACGCGGACGTGATCCCAGCCGAGTGTCCGGGTGGCGGTGAACCAGAGCAACGACGCCCGGCGGCTGAGGCGGCAGTAGGCGACCACCTCGTCGGCCTGGTCGGGTGCAGCTCCCACCGACCGGAACGCCTCCTCCATGTCCGCTCGCATTGTCGGGGCTGCCACTAGAGTTATACTCCGGTATAACACTGGAGGTGTGGATGCGTGCTGCTGTGCTTCGCCAGGTCGGTGGGTCGGTGATGCTCGCTGTGCCTCCAGCGCTTCTCGATGTGCTGCAAGTGCGGTCGGGTTCGACGGTTGACCTTGCCATCGATGACGGGCGCTTGATCGTCGTACCCAGGCGTCCCCCGAGCTACGCGCTCGAAGATCTGATCGCGCAATGCGATCCGACAGCCCCGCCGGACGATGAAGATCGGGCCTGGATCGACGGCGCGGCTGTGGGCGAAGAACTGCTTTGACCCGACGCGGGGACATCTGGCTCGTAGACCTCAACCCAGCAGCGGGTCACGAACAGCGCGGAACCCGACCGGTCATGGTCGTTTCGCCCGCAGCCTTCAATCAGCTGACGAGGACCCCCATCGTGGTACCCATCACCACCGGCGGAAACTTCGCGCGCCGGCGTGGATTCACCGTATCTCTCGACGATTCGGAGACGATAACGCGTGGAGTTGTCCGCTGTGATCAACCCCGCGTCCTCGACCTACGGGCCCGCAACGGCCGATTCCTCGAGACCGCGCCCACCGACACCACACATGAGGTGCTCGCCCGCCTCAGGGCCATCCTCGACTAACCGTCCTTTTCCGCGTCGAAGCACCGGACTTCGTTGATGCGGTGCTCAACCTCTCCGGTTCATCGCTCGACGGGTAATCCGACCGATGAGCCCCATTCCGTCCACGATCCGTCGTATACGCGGACGTGGTCCCAGCCGAGTATCCGGGTGGCGGTGAACCAGAGCAGGGACGCCCGGTGGCTGAGGCGGCAGTAGGCGACCACCTCGTCGGCCTGGTCGGGTGCGGCTCCCACCGATCGGAACGTCTCCTCCAGTTCCGCCGGTGATCGGAGGGTGTTGTCGTCGTTGAAGAGGCGGCGGAACATCAGGTGGCGGGCGCCGGGAATGCGGCCGTGGCGCTCGGCCCCGTAGTCGAACCCGGTGCCGGGCTTCACCCGGTCACCCACGTACTCCGACTCGTATCGCCCGTCCAGCACCGCAAGACCCGGCTTCCCCAGGTCTGCCAGCAACTGGTGGCAGAAGACCCGCGTCGAGTCGTCACGCTCGGCCTGCTGCGGTTCGTAGGTCACGGAGTCGAACGTCGGCACGTCCATGGTCATGGGCCTGCCGTCGAGTTGCCAGCGTTTCTGAGACCCGTCTAGCACGCGCGCATCGGGATGGCCGTTCATCACCGCGGTCACCCAGTAGGCGAAGATGGCGTACTGGTTGCGCCCGCTGTAGAAGACGACGGTGGTATCGGACGAGACTCCCGACTCCCCGAACCGTTCTGCCATCAGTTGGGGGGTGGGGAACTGGCGCTCCAGCGGGTGCCAGAGCACATCCTTCCAGTACCAGTTGACCGCGCCCGGGATGTGCCCGCCCTGGTACTCGCTGGTGTCCGCCTCGTACTGGATCTCGATGACCCTCACCGTGGGGTCGTCGAGGCGTGCTTCGAGCCAGTCGCCCGAGACGAGGGGGGGAGTCGGTTCAACCATCGGGTTAGACCTCCGATCTAGACATGGATGTGCACATGGTTCGCCCTCAGAACGGCTTGAAGATCATAAGGACCAGGATCACGGTCGCAGTGGCGCGCAGGTAGATGCCTCCTCGACGTATCCGGATGCGGAGGCGGGCGATCTCGGCCGCCGCCTCCCCGGTCGGTTGCTCGCCGCCGCGGGTGGCTTCGATCACCCGCGCCAGGGTGGGGTTCTGGACCGTGATCGAGTATGTGAAGCTGCCCGCGAAGAGGATGATCGACACCAGCAACCACATCCGGTCGAACAGCGCGTAGCCCCGCACCACCATCAGCCCGATCCCGGACACCAGTACCAGCGCGGAGAGCGGGATGGCCGTGGTGCTGGTGAGCAGGCGGACCACACGGGTGGCGAAGAGAGAGTGCTCCGTGCCGGCGCCCTGCCGGCTGATCCTCCCGAACACGAAGGTGGGGCCGATCCCGGCCATCGCGCCGAACAGGTGCAGGAACAGGAAGATACCGAAGAGGTCCACGGATCAGCCGCCGGTCTCCCCGCTTGCGCGTGGCTGCCAGACCCGCCGCCCATCCCGGCGCTCGAACCTGCCGAAGGTGGGATGGTTCAGATGGCCGGCGGCCACCAGGGTCCGCTCCGCCTCCAACCCGCGGAGTTGGCGCTTGCGGGTGAGGACCGCTTCGTCGGGGTCGGCGTCGAACCGGTGTACCCATCCGGTCTCGGTTGCCACCACCGGATGGTGGATGAGGTCGCCGAGTACGAACAGCCGCTCGCCGCCCGATTGGATCACGAAGCTGGTGTGGCCGGGAGTGTGTCCCGGGGTGGCGACCGCCGTGATCGACCTGGTCAGCTGGTGACCGTCCGGGAACGTGTCGAGCAACCCTGCGCGCTCCAGCGGCAGGGCTTGGCGGGCGATGTTCGGGTGGTTCTCGTCGCGGGAACTGAAGAAGGCCCAGTCCCGCTTGGAGACCAGGTAACGGGCGTTCCCGAAGCGGGGAGAGATGACATCCCCGTCGTAGATCAGATTCCAGCCCACATGGTCGGCGTGGAGGTGCGTGAACGCCACCGTGTCGACATCGGCCGGCTGCAGGCCCAGTTCCGCGAGCCGGTCCGGCAACGCCCCCCGCGACTCGGGCGCCCCCGGAGGGCCCAGTTCGGGTCCCCAACCGGTGTCGATCAGAACGACCCGGCCGTCTCCACGAACCACGAAGCAGTGGAAGTTGACCATGGCGTTTCCCGGATCCCTCTCGATGAGGTCCAGGTACGGTTCCCAGGCCTCTTCCGGAACGGCCGGGTAGTGCCACGCTCGATCGAAGGAGTGGGCCTTGTCCCGAATCGCCGTCACCTCGACGTTCCCGACCTTGACAGTCGTCTTCATTGCGCACCCCTTAGCCCACCGTCCGGAGGCTGGTAGCCGGCCCGCCGGCAAAGATCTTCCAGGTGCTCGGTGGCATCCTGCACCACCGCAGCCGGGTCGACGGTAGTCAAGCGTCCGTGGCGCTTCAGGATCCGTCCGTCGATCATGACTGTGTCGATGTTGGACGGCTGGGCCGAATGGACGATCGCCGCCGCCGGGTCATGGACCGGCGCCATGTTCAGGGCGTCGGTCCGTACCATCATCAGGTCGGCCCGTTTGCCCACCGAGAGCGATCCGACCAGGTGGTCAAGACCAAGGGCCCGCGCTCCTTCGATCGTCGCCAACTCCAGCGCCCGCCGGGGGCTGAGCGCCTCGGCGTCCTGGTTGGCGATCGCCTCCAGCCCTACCGCCACCCGCATAGCCGCGAAGACATCGGCGCAAGCCGAGATCGCGGTGGTGTCGAGCGACAGGCTGACGGAGATCCCGGCGGCGAGGTGCCCGGTCACGGGTGGTGCACCCATGCCCAACCTCAACGAGGACATGGGGCTCATGCTCACCGGGATCCGGTTGGCGGCCAGGTACTCCCGTTCGGCCTGGGAGATGTAGAGGCAATGGGCCAGGAGCATGTCGGGCCCCAGGAGCCCCTCGTCGTGCAGTATCCGGACCTGGTGGATGCGCTGCACCTCCGCCCGGGTCCCGGCGCAGTGCATCGATATGGTCAATCCCTGCTCCCTCGCCAGCGCCCACTCCTTGCGGTAGACCTCTGGTGTGGACCGGGCCGGCCCGCGAACACCCACTCCGAGGGTCAGGAGTTCCTCCGACTGCGGCACCCGGTCCTCGGCGATCTGCCCGATACTTCCGAAGTCCATCACCTCGTCGGGCAGCACGCCGCCTCTCTCGAGAATGGCCCGCATCTTCTCCATGGGCATCGAGGGATGCGCCGAGGGAGCCGAGTAGGAGAAGTGCACCCTGGTGCCCAGCCGCCGGTGGACATCGAGGTTGGCCTCGGCGTCGCTGTGCCGCATGATGTTGTGGGACCAGTCGTGGACCGTCGTGACCCCGGCGGCGATACCCTCGGCCATGCCCAGCATCACCCCCGTCGCCACATCCCCGGACGTGAAAGAGCCTCCCAGCCTGCCCTTGGTGGCGAACCATCCGTGCTTCTTCCCGTCACCCACCACCCCTCTGAGAAGCGTTCCCCACACGTGCCAGTGCGAATCCACGAAACCCGGCAAGGTGATGGAGTTGCTCCCGTCGATGGTTTCGGCTCCTTCGGCGGGCAACCGGTGGCCTACAGCGACCAGGACCCCGTCGTCGATCTCGATGTCCGTACCCTTGAGTTCCCCAAATGCCGGATCCATGGTCAAAGCAGTGGTGTTGCGGATCACGTAGTGGCCCCGGCGGGGTGGGTCTGCGGCAATCATTTCGGTGTCCTCAACTGTCGTGGCGGGTTTGTTCCGCCAATATCGGGGCACATTCTACGAAAGACCCCGTCCCGTTCGGGTCGCCAGGAGCACTGCTGCATACAATATGCAGCCATGGATCGCGTCGACTCTCCAACCAAGGACCTTCCGTTGGCGTGAGCGGTACGCCGTTACTTCCGGCTGTCGAACCGCTCAGCGCCGAAGACGCGGTTACATCCGCCCTGAGGGACGCCATTCTCAGCGGTCGGCTCATGCCCGGCGAACGCCTGGCCCAAGCGGAACTGGCCCGGCAACTGGGGGTGAGCCGAATCCCGCTGCGTGATGCGCTTCGCCGGCTCGGCGAGGAGGCCCTGGTGAGGATCGACGGCCGGCGCGGGGCCTGGGTGACGGCGCTGTCCAAGCGCGACATCGCCGAGATATACGAACTGCGGATCATGCTTGAAGGTCGCTGCATCCGATACGCGGTGCAGAACCTTGCCGACAGGCAGGAGAAGGCAGCGGTGCTGGAGTTGTCCAAGCACATGGACAGCTCACATGGGGACGCGTCCGAGGGAAGGGCTACCCGGCGCAGGTTCTACGACGTGCTCTACTCTCACTCCGGACGGCCCCGGATGCATCGGCTCATCATGCAACTCCGAGACAACGTAGGCCGCTACCACCTGCTGCAGGACACCGACCTGTCGCACGCCGCCCACTCTCAGGTGCGCAGCTGCATCGAAGGAGGTGATCCGGACGGGGCTGCCCGCGCCGTAACCGGCCACCTCGAGGAAGCCTGCGACGACCTCCTGGCTTCCATGTAGGAAGGGCTCCTGGGCCGTCGCGTGGATCGGTAACCCATCCTCCGGCACGGAGGCGGCTAGCCGCCATGTCCGGTTCCAGCGTCCTCGTCACCGAACCGAAGGATCGCGAGGGCAGGGACAAGCAGGTGGCTCTCACATCCGGCGTTCTGCATAACGTATACAATCCCCCCATGGATCAAACGAACCCCTCTCAGCAGCCCGTCCGGCGGGAAGCACCGTGTACCGGGTAGCGATCGACGTGGGAGGCACGTTCACCGACTGCCTCGTTCTCGACGAGCAGACCGGCGACCTCCGCCAGTTCAAAGCGCCTACCACCCCGCCCGATCCCTCGGTCGGGTGCATCGACGCACTTGCCAAGGCGGCAACGGCCTACGGGCTCGGGCTGCCGGACTTCCTAGGACAGGTCGATCTCCTCATCCACGGGACGACCCTCGCCACCAACACCCTCATCAACGAGGACGGTGCCCGGACCGGGATGATCACGACCAAGCACTTCCGGGACATGCTGGAGATACGACGCGGCTACAAGAACGTGCGGATCTCCATGTACAACGTCTTCGTGCCCCCGTACAAACCGCTGATACCGAGGCACCTCCGGCTCGAGGCGGAGGAACGGGTCCTGTACACCGGCGAGGTCCTCACCACCCTCGACGAGGACGACGTGCGGGAGGCGGCCCGCCGGCTCGGCGAGGAAGGCATCGAGTCGGTCGCCATCGGTTTCCTGCACTCCTACGCCAACCCCGCCCACGAGCAACGAGCCGCCGAGATCGTGGAGGAGGAACTGGGCGAGGGCGTCTACGTGACCACCTCCTCGCAGATCCTCCCGGTATGGCGGGAATGGGAGCGTTTCTCCACGCTGGCCGTGTCGGCATACACAGGCCCGGCCGTGAAGCGCTACCTGCTGGCCCTCGAAGACCGCCTCGCTGGGAACGGATTCTCAGGCAGCCTGATGATGATGCTCTCGGACGGTCTCGTGGAGACGGTCGAGAACTGCATTCCCCGGGCCGTCTACCTGATCGGGTCCGGGCCGGCCGCGGCACCCGCCGGCGCCGTACACCTCGGCACCCAGACGGGCCACAAGAACCTTCTCAGCTTCGACATGGGCGGAACCTCCATCGACATCGGGGTGGTGATGAGAGGCGAGATCCCCACCACGACCGAGGGATGGGTCCAGGACGAGCGGGTGGCCATCAAGATGGTGGACATCGTCTCGGCCGGCGCCGGGGGCGGCTCGATCGCCTGGGTCGACTCGCTCGGCCTGCTGCGGGTGGGCCCGAACTCGGCAGGGAGCGATCCCGGACCGGCCTGCTACGGGAAGGGCGGGGAGGAACCGACCGTCACCGATGCCGACCTGGCGCTCGGCTACATCGATCCGGGCTTCTTCCTGGGAGGCGAGATCGAGCTCGATTCCGGCCTCGCAGAACGGGCGATAATGGACCGGGTGGCCGAACCCCTCGGGATGACCCTCGAGCAGGCTGCCGAGGCGATCATGACCGCGGTCAGTTCGTTCACCGCCGATGAGATCAACGAGGTCTCGACCCGGCGGGGAATAGACGTGCGGGACCTGACCCTCGTGGCCGGGGGCGGGGCCGGTCCGGTGCATGCCGCGTTCATCGCCGACATACTGGGTCTTCCCAATGTGATCGTGCCGTCCGTGGCCTCCACCTATTCAGCCTTCGGGATGTTCGCGATGGATGTGGGCCGCAACTACGCCCGCTCGTACATCACCCGCTTCGTCGATCTCGACGCGGAGAAGGTGCAAGCGCTCTACGAAGACATGGAGCAGGAAGCCGTCGCCGGTTTCGAGGAGATGGGATACCGGGCCGAGGATGTCGGCTTCCACCGCACCGCCGATCTCCGCTACATAGGGCAGTTCCACGAAGTCGAGGTGGAGATGCCGATGGACCCCGGCCAGGATCTCACGGAGGCCGCCGAGAAGACCTTCCGGGCGAGCGTCTTCCGGGATGCGGGCGGGATGCGGATGCTGGACGCGGTCGAGGAAGCGATCGACAACTTCCACGCCAAGCACTACGACCTGTACACGTTCAACATGCCCTGGCAGGGAGTGGAGTTGCTGACCTTCCGGCTGCGGGCCACCGTGCCGAAGGCGCCGTTCGAACTGCACCGGATCCCCGAGGGCGGACCCGACCCGTCGGCTGCGCTCAAGTCCCACCGCGACTGCTGGTTCGGGGGCGAGCGGGTATCCACCCCCGTCTTCGACGGAGGCCGGCTACAGGCCGGCAACCGTATCGCCGGGCCGGCGATCATCGAGGAACCGACCACGACCGTGGTGATCCCGGGATCGTTCGTGGCCACGGTCGACGCCCAGCGCAGCTACCACCTGAACCGCAACGGAGCGGTTGCAGAACCTTCAGGAGGCGCGATATGAAACCCGACACCGTAGACCCGATCACCCTCTCGACCATCTGGAACTCGTTCCAGAGCATGGGCCGCGAGATGCGCTACGTCATCGACCGCACTGCCCAGAACTACCTGATGGCCCAGCTCCACGACATGGCGGCCGGTATCTGGGACGCGCAGGCCCGCACCATCGCGGTGCCGGAGGGACCCACATCCATGTTCCTGTCGCAGCAGTTCTCGGTGGAGTACATCCTCGACAAGTTCGGCGACGACCTGCATCCGGGCGATGTGATCATCTGCAACGACCCCTACAAGGGCTACTGCAACCACCTCCCCGACTGGGGTTTCTTCCGCCCGATCTTCTACGAGGACGAGTTGGTGTTCGTCGCCCTGACCCGGGGGCACCAGATGGATACCGGGGGGTCTTTCCCAGGTGGCTACTTCCCCAACGGCTACGACATCCACGCCGAGGGGTTGATGATCCCCCCCACCAAGATCTACGACCGCGGCCGGGAGCGCACCGACGTGCTGGAGCTCATCTGGAACAACGTCCGGTGGCCCGACGGGGTCAAGATCGACAACTACGCGCTGATGGCCGCCCTGCAGGTGTGCGACAACCGGATAGTCACGCTGCTCGACAAGTACGGCGTGCCGACGGTCAAGGATGCTGTGGAGGAGATGCTGGACCGGATGGAGGACAACGTGCGCGCGCAGCTCGCCGAGGTTCCCGACGGCACCTACTACGGCGAGTCGGCCACCGACGACGACGGCACGGTGCTCGACGAACTGGTGTGGGTGCGGTGCGCGGCCACTATCAAGGGTGACGAGTTGATCCTCGACTTCTCCGAGAGCGACGCCCAGCGGCGGGGCTTCGTGAACTGCGTCTACTCGTCCACCTACAGCCGGGCGGTGGCGGGAAGCTTCCTCTACTTCGATCCGGCCTATTCCGAATTCCACAACGACGGCAGCATGCGGCCCATCACGGTGGTCGCTCCCGAGGGCTCGGTCTGCAACGCCCAGTACCCGGCGACGGTGGGTGGATCCCCGGTGAACGTGGGGACACAGGTGTTGGAGGCGACGGTCAACGCACTGTCGAAGGCCATGCCGGACAAGGCCATCGCCGGGTGGGGTCGCCGACGTGGCCATTACATCGCAGGCATCGACCCCCGTACCGGCGAACGCTACGTGCAGACCACCACCGACGCGGACGGGGGCTCCGGGGCGGTCTGGGGCTACGACGGGTTCGAAGGGGCGATGGGAATGTCCGGCCTCGGCTCGATCCAACGGGGCAGCGTGGAGGAGATCGAGATCCGGTTCCCCTGGCGGGCGGTGCGCTACCACTTCGTTCCGGACATGTCGGGGGCCGGCCAATGGCGGGGCGGCTCGGGAATGCTCTGGGAGGTCGAGAACGTCGGCGGTGACGTGGGAGTGGCCACCGGTAGCTCGGACGGCGATCTCACCCAGCCGCCGGGAGCGATCGGGGGTGAGGACGGTCCCCTGTCGAGGATGTACATCCGCCGGGGGGACGAGATCATCCCCGCCCGAACCCACCGCATGGTGCAGATCAAGTCCGGGGAGATCCTCGGGAAGGTCAGCGGCGGAGGCGGCGGGGTGGGGGATCCGACCGAGCGGGATCCCGAGAAGGTGCTCGAAGACGTCATGAACGAGTGGGTGACGCCCGAGCATGCCCGGAGGGTCTACAAAGTGGTGATCGACACCGCGACCATGACCGTTGATCGGGATCAGACCCGTCAACTCCGCGATTCGGAGGCCCTTGACGCTACCGATACCGGCATCTAGGGCGCGGTGACGGCTGCGTCGACCCTGGAGTGCCGGCTGGGCCGGAAGTCGGTTCTTGGAAGCGCGCCCGGTAAGTTCGGAAGGGTTGTATCTGTCATATCCGTATTGCATACTGATGGGTAACCGTCAAGTACTCCCGGTCCGGCCCCGGCCGAACGGATCGGGTGAGGATCAAGTTGTCAAACCAACCCTTATCGGGATGGGGGAGCGCGTTCGGCGCCTAGGAGGTGGCGGCTGGGGGTGGGACCCGCCGGAGACACCCGTCTGGACGGTTTTCGCGCTCCCGGGTCGTATGGCAACGGCTCGTCTCGACCTGGGGAGCGGTCGTCATGGCCGGACCGGCATGTGGCCGTCCGGAACGACTCTCCGGTTCGCCCTGAACGGGGCCACATGACAGATAGCGAGCGGACGACGGACCTGGAGATCCTGGAGCGGATGTGGCTGGTACGGGCCTTCGAGGAGAAGGTGTCGGAGCTGTACGCCGCCGGCCGGGTGGCCGGGCTGATCCATCTCGGGATCGGCCAGGAAGGATCGGCGGTCGGTACCTGTGCCGCCCTCCGTTCCGGCGACTACGTTTTCGGCACGCACCGCTCCCACGCCCACGCCATAGCCAAGGGAGCGGACCTCCGGAAGTTGATGGCCGAGATCGCCGGGCGGTCCACCGGTTACTGCAAGGGGAAGGGGGGGTCCATGCACATCTCCGCACCCGACGTGGGCTTCATAACCGCCACCGGGGTGGTGGCCGGCAACATCCCCCTGGCGCTGGGTGCGGCCCTCTCCAGCGTCACTCGCAACGAGAAGCGGGTGTCGGTGGCCTTCTTCGGGGACGGGGCCGGCCAGAGCGGTCCGTTCCACGAGAGCCTCAACCTGGCCGCGTTGTGGAAGCTGCCGGTGGTCCTGGTCTGCGAGAACAACGGATACGTCGAGTTCTCTCCGCTCTCCGCCCACACGGTGGTGGAACGCCTCGCCGACTACGCGTCCGTCTACTCCATTCCGGCGGTCACCGTCGACGGTGGTGATGTCCTGGCGGTCGAGGCCGCCGTCCGCCGGGCGGTCGACACAGCCCGGGAAGGGAACGGCCCTTCCTTCGTGGAGGTGCTCACCCACCGCCTTCGCGGTCATTACGAAGGCGATCCGGCCCGGTACCGGAAGCTATCCGAACGGGATGAGTGGAAGCAGAAGGACCCCGTCGCCCGTTTCTCGAGACACCTGCTGGGGTCCGGGGTAACGGCGGAGAGCCTCGATGAGGTCGAGGCGGAGGCCCGGGCAATGGTCGCCCGTGCGGCCGAGCGGGCTCTGGCGGATCCGCCGGCCGACCCGGCGGACGCGACCGGCGACGTGTACGTATGACGGCCGGACGGCTCCGGTATATCGAGGCCGTGAGGCATGGGCTGCGGTCCTCCATGCTGTCGGATCCGGGGGTCATCGTGCTCGGTGAGGACGTACGGTACGGCGGTCCCTTCGGCGCCACCAAGGGTCTGGCCGACGAGTTCGGCAAAGACCGGATCCTCGACACGCCGATAAGCGAGGCCACCGTGATGGGGATGGCCACCGGGGCTGCGGCCACCGGACTGCGCCCCGTCGTCGAGATCATGTTCGTCGACTTCGCCACCCTGGCGATGGACCAGTTGGTAAACCATGCCGCCAAGCTGGGTTTCATGACCGGCGGCCTCCTTCGGGTGCCGCTCACGGTGAGGGTTCAGGGCGGGGTGAGCGGGCGGTTCGGAGCCCACCATTCCCAGAGCCTCGAAGCCTGGTTCCTGCATACACCGGGCCTCAAGGTGGTGGCCCCTGCCTTTCCGGGAGACGCCAAGACGCTCCTCGAGACGGCGATCGCCGACGACAACCCGGTGGTGTACGTGGAGCACCGGGGTCTCTACTGGAAGAAGGGTGAGGTTACGGGGGACGAGCCTTCGTCCGGGTCGGTGGTGCGACGCCGCGGTGATCATGTCACCGTCGTTTCCTACTCGAGGATGGTCCACCACGCGCTCGCAGCGGCAGGCACCCTGGCGGCGGACGGGATCGAGTGCGAGGTGATCGACCTCCGGTGGCTGGCTCCGCTCGATCTGGCGCCGGTGGTGGCTTCGCTGAACCGGACGGGCCGGGCCGTGGTCGCCCACGAGGCCGTCACTAGCGGCGGGGTGGGCGCCGAGGTGGTGGCCCGCCTCCAGGCCGCGCCCGGCGTCCACCCGGCCGCTCCGATCGCCCGGGTGGGCGCGCCATTCGCCCCGGTGGGCGCCGCCCCGGAGTTGGAGGATGCGTTCGCACCCGGTTCCGGAGACATCGTGAGGGCGGTGCGAGGCCTGCTCGGCGAGGCGCCACCCGCAACGGATCGACAGAAGGGAGTAAGAACATGATTCCCGGCCTACCACCTGATCGCCTCCGCGACTACCTGCGCCGGATGCTGGTCATCCGCCGCTTCGAGGAGGGGCTGATAAAGCTGGCCGGCGAGTACGCCGTCGGCCATTTCCATGTGTACATCGGCCAGGAGGCCACCGGTGTGGCGGCTCTGGCGCAGCTCGAACCGGGAGACGTCGGTTTCACCACCCACCGGAACCATGGTCACCTGCTGTCCAGAGGCACCGATCCGGCCGCCATGTTCGCTGAGATCCTGGGCAAGGAGACCGGTACCAACCGCGGCAAGGGAGGCACCCTGCACATCGCCTCGGTCGAGAACGGCTTCCCGACCACGTCTGCGGCCACCGGGGGCTGCACGCCGCTGGCGACCGGTGCCGCGTTCGCCTTCTCCCGGCTCGGAAAGGATCGGGTGTCCGTCTGTCTGTTCGGGGACGGGGCGCTTGAGGAGGGCACCTTCCACGAGTCGATCAACATCGCCTCCCTCGAGGGCCTCCCCGTTATCTACCTGTGCGAGAACAACAGCCTGGAGGCGCTCGGCCAGAAGGCCAACGAGTACCCGTCCTCCACCATGGCGGCCGCCCCGCTCACCGACCTCGCCGCGGCCTTCAAGGTGCCCACGATCACGGTGGACGGCACGGATACCGGCGCGGTCCACGATGCGATGGCCACAGCCGTCGGGCGAGCGCGAGGGGGCGGTGGCCCCACGTTCATAGAGGCCCTCACAGTTCGCTGGCCGGGGAGCCGACCGCTCTGGCCGCAGCTTCTCACCGGTCCCACCGATCCGACCTACGCCTGGGATGCCTCGGCGATCCCGGCCGACTACGCGGTGTGGCACACCGAGCAGGACGGGCTGCTCCGCTACGTTCGGGAACTGCTCTCGGCAGGAGTCCTCACCGCCGACGAAGTGCTGGCGATGGACGAGCAGGTCAAGAACCAGATCGATGCGGGAATCCGGTTCGCTCTCGACAGTCCGTATCCCCTCGCGGCCAGCGCCCTCGAGTCCGTCTACGCCTAGGAGAGGATGGTATGCGCGAGATGCTCTATGCCGAGGCACTGGTCGAGTCGTTGCGGCGCCGGCTGGCAACGGACGAGCGGGTTCACCTGATGGGGCTGTACTTCCTAGGCCTCACCAAGCACCGGGAGATCATGGCCCGCCTGCACGCGGACTACCCGGGCCGGGTGTACCACCCTCCGATTGCCGAGGTCGGCTACGTGGGGGTGGCGATCGGTGCGGCACTGGCCGGGCTGAGGCCGATCGTGGACATAGCGACGGCCAGCTTCATATTCCAGGCCTTTCCCCAGATAGTGAACGAGGCGGCCAACATCCACTACATGTCCGGCGGATCCACGAAGGTACCGATGATCTTCCACTTCAACCACGGGATCCGGGGCGGGGGCGCCGCCCAGCACACCCACAGCCCGCAGGCGATGCTCTGGAACACCCCCGGGCTGGAGATAATGGCTCCCTCGACCCCCCGCGACGTGATGGGGCTCGTCAAGACCGCCGCCGCCTCCGACAACCCGACCGCCTGGGTTGATCATGTGCGCCTCTTCGACACCCGTGGTCCGGTTCCCGACGATGGCGACGACTTCGCCATCCCCTTCGGGGTGGCCGATGTCAAGCGCCGGGGTGGGGACGTGACCGTGTTCGCCTCATCCTGGATGGTGCTGCGGGCGCTCGAGGCGGCCGAGACCCTGGGTAGCGAAGGCATCGACGTGGAGGTCATCGATCCTCGTACCCTCTCCCCGCTCGACGAGCAGGCCATCCTCGACTCGGTGGCGAAGACCGGCCGGCTGGTGGTCGTCGACGAATGCCACCGCCGGTGCGGTGTGGCTGCCGAGATCATGGCAGTGGTGACGGAGAACTCGTTCGGAGACCTGGTGTCTCCTCCGGTGAGGGTGACCACCGCCGACGTCCCGATACCGTTCAGCCCGCCCCTCGAGCAGCATGTGGAGCCGACCACCGACAAGATCGTCGCCGCGGTGCGCTCGGTGGTCGGCGCCGCCCCCGGGTAGGCGTGCCGGGTGGCGCGGTTTCCCTTGCCGCAAGCCGCAGGAGTGAGGTGCCGTCGCCGGTGACCGCTCGACCGGGACAGAGCGAAACCGGTCCCGAGGCCGGCGGGTACTCTCCGGCCCGTACCGGGTGGAGAGGACCGGGACGTGGAGTGGTTCCCGCGACGGATCGACTCCGGTGATCGGGTCGTTCCCACGGAGGAGCATTGACATGGTGGATCTAGGCAACTTGGCGGTGAGGCTCGAGGACCCCCCGCTGATCACCGGCGCCGGCCGGTATGTCGGCGACTTGGTGGACGAGGACACCCTTCACTGTGCATTCGTCCGCAGCCCCGTCGCCCATGGCAGGCTCCTAACACCCGATCTGGCCGATGCCCGCGACCTTCCTGGCGTGGTCGCCGTGTTCGGCGCTGACGATCTCGGCTTGCCGGACATGCCGCCGTGTCCCCATCCAGGTGCGCCGGAGGCGGCCGGCATGGGTCAGCCGCCGCTCGCCCGTGACCGGGTGCGCCACGTCGGGGAGCCGGTTGCGGTGGTGGTTGCCGAGTCGGCCGTCCAGGCGGTGGACGCCGCGGGCATGGTGTGGGTCGACATCGAGGAGCTCCCCGCGGTGGATCCCACCTCCGCGCTGGCCGGCGACGTGCTGCTGTTCCCGGACACCGGCTCGAACGTTGTACACCGCCAGACCATCGGGACCGGAGGGTTCCGCCCCCCGGCCGAGATCGAGGCCTCGGTCGAGGTCGACATTCCCAGAGTGTCGCCCGTGACCATCGAGCCCCTGACCATCCTCGCCCGCCCGGTGAGCGCCGGGCTCGAGGTTTGGTGCGGCCACCAGCAACCCGCCGGTCTGCCGGGCCAGCTCGGAGCGATCCTGGGTCTCGATCCGGCAAGGATCAGGGCCAGGGTGCCGGACGTGGGTGGTGGTTTCGGCACGAAGGGCCAGTTCTACCCCGAGTACCCGGTGGTGGCGGCTATCGCCCATCGCCTGGGTAGGCCCGCGGTCTGGCTCCAGAGCCGCACCGAGCAGTTGGTCTGCGGGACCCACGGGCGAGCCATGCACATCAGCGTGCGGATCGGCGGTGACCGGCACGGGCGGATCCGTTACCTGTCAGCGGATGTGCTGGGCGACGCGGGGGCGTACCCCTGTGCCGGTGCCCGGGTCCCCTTCTTCGCTCTTCCCGTGATGCAGGGCCCCTACGACGTCGAGCATCTCGAAGTCACCGGAACGGCCGTGGTGACCAATCGAGCCCCGGTCGGCCCGTACCGTGGCGCCGGGAGGCCGGAGGCGGCCATCGCGATCGAGCGGGCGGTGGATGCCTTCGCGGACGCGGCCGGGTTGCCTCCCGAGGACGTGCGGCGCCGCAGTTTCCTCGACAAGGCAGCCTTCCCCTACACGACCCACACCGGCTCGGTCTACGACTCCGGCGACTACGCGGGCGCCCTGGAGTTGGCCCTGAATACGGCCGATGTCGCCGGGTGGCGGAAGCTCCAGGCGGACCGGCGCGGCCGTGGGGAGGATCCCATCGGCATAGGTGTCGGCTCGTTCATAGAAAGGGCCGGAGGGGCGCCGGGTACTGGCGAGTACGGCAGGGTCGAGATCAGCGAGGACGGCGGCGTGGTCGTGCGGACCGGATCCACGCCCGCCGGCCAGGGGCACCGGTCGGTCTGGTCCCAGATCGCCGCCGGCGTGTTCTCCGTGCCCACCGGGAGCGTGACCTTCTACGCGGGCGACACCGGCGAGGTGGCAACCGGTGTGGGCAGCTTCGCGAGCCGCTCCGCGCAACTAGGCGCGTCGGCGATCCTTCGAACCGCCCTCGAGGTTCGCACCCGAGCCCGGGAGGTCGCCGCCGGGATGCTCGAAGCGTCGGAGGCGGACCTGGTCCTGGTCGACGGGAGCTTCGGTGTGGTTGGCTCGCCGGGCGCGACGGTCACGCTCGCCGAGGTGGCTGCCGGAGCCCGGGCCGCCGCCGTCGAACTGGCTGCCGAGGAGATGTACATAGCCAGGACGCTCGCCTACCCGTTCGGCAGTTACGTGGCGGTGGTCGGAGTGGAACGCGAGACGGGCGAGGTCGATCTGCTGTTGCTGGTGGCTGTCGACGACTGTGGCAACGTGCTCAACCCGATGATCGTCGAGGGCCAAGTACATGGCTCGATCATGCAAGGCATCGGGGAGGCCCTGCTGGAGGAGGTCGTCTACGACGCGGACGGGCAACCGATGAACGGCAACCTGGCCGGCTACCTGGTTCCCAGCGCCATCCAACCCTTCCCGCTGACGACCCGGCGGACCACCACTCCCGCGCCCGGCAATCCCCTAGGCGTCAAGGGGACGGGCGAGGCCGGCTGCATAGGGGCTCCACCAGCAATCCTGAACGCGGTCCACGACGCGTTGCGCGAAGACGGCGTGACGTCCTTGGGCTTCCCTCTTACCCCCGCCCGGGTGTGGGAGGCGATCCGCTCAGGACATTCATGATGCCCTGGAGTCACTGTTAGCTATTCGATGTCGAAGCCTTGGATCATGATGCGAGAAACGGTTCTGTCACAGGCCCGTCGCATACTGGTAGGTAACCGCAAAGCACCAAGCGGTCCGTTTTGGGTACCGACCGGGCCGGGCTGGGATCATGCTGACCGTACGACCCCGGTAGGGGCGATGGCGGGACGCGTTTCGGCGCCGAGGAGGCGGCGGTAGGGGGTGGGACCCCGCCGGAGGCGGCAGGTCCGGCCCTTCTCACGGTCTCGAACCCCGGAGGCAGTCCGGGTCGTGACCAAGGACGCCGTCGGCGCATCTCAGATCCAGGACACTGGGTTGAGGAGGGATCGTGTCATGCGGGCAGCCTCGAGGGGATCCTGAAGCGGGTGGGTGAGCGTTCAGCCGCCCGCCGGGTTGTCGCCGCCCGATACGCGCAGGACGATCTTGCCTATGTTGCGCCTCGAACCCAGGTCGGCGTATGCCTCCCGGATGCCGCCGAGGGGCCGGACCGAATCGATCGCCGGACGGATGCCGCCCGCTGCTGCCAGGTCGATACACCTCCGCATCCCCCTCCGCGTGGACCCCGAACTCCCGTAGATCGCCACCCGCGATCGGAACAACCAGTTGTTGTTGAGTTCGACCATCGGACCGGCGTGCGATCCGCAGACCACGACCCGGGCCCGGTTCCGGAGCGTCTTGAGGACCTCGTTCCATACCTGTGGGTTGCTGGCCGGGTCGAGGAAGACGGTAACGCCCTCGGGGACGAGGCTGCGTGCCCTGCCCGAGAAGTCGGGTTCGGAGGTGTAGTCGATGGTGGCGTCCGCGCCTGCTGCGGCTGCCCGAGCCGCGCGATCGGGGGAGCCGGCCGCACCGATGACGAAGGCACCGGCGAGCTTGGCAAGCTGGACGGCGGCGGAGCCGATGGCGCCGGACGCCCCCGCTACCAACACCACGTCGTCCCCGCTCAGCCCCACGCGGGTGAACATCTGCTCCGCCACCGGAAACGAGTGGGCCAGTGCGCTGGCCTTCACGTGGCTCAACCCCGGGGCAATGGGGAACACGCTGCGTTCGGGCACCGTGACGTACTCGGCGTGGCCGCCCCATCGGTGAACCCCGACGTTGTGGAGCGAGGGGCAGGAGTCGTCCATGTCTTGGATACAGAAGCTGCAGGCGCCGCACGCTATCGGGGGTTTGACGACCACCCGCTGCCCGATCGCAAGGGAGGTGACCTGCGAGCCGCGTCCGGCTACCACTCCCGACGGATCGATGCCCATCACATGGGGAAAGGAGAGGTTCGCCTTGTGGGCCCGGCCCGACATCGTGAATCGATCCTGGTGGTTGACAGCCACCGTCCGGACCCGGATCAGCACCTCGTCGGCCGCCGGTTCCGGTACGGGCAGGTTCGTATCCACGATGTGGTGAGGCCCGCCGACCTCCATGAGCGCCATCGCCCGCATGGTCCTCGGCATGTTCACGGGTTTCCCTACGGTAGGTGGTTCATCGGCCGCGCGTCCCATGATGTCGACGGTCCATGGTCCCTGAGGATACCGCCGGACCGTCCCAACGCCCGGAACGGTGGTTCCCCGGAGACACCGGTCATGCGTCAACCCGTCGGGGGTTCCTGATGAGGATACGCGCCATCATGACGGCTCCCGCCAATGCCACAGCGGTCAGCCCGGCTTCGCCCACCGGAAACCCCGAACCCAGCAGCGGGATGGACAGGTCGCGCTGGATGATCCCGGTCGCCAGTGCTCCACCCGATGATCCACCCAGGAAGAATCCGAGGTAGAAGACCCCGATCGCGATCGACTGTGAGGTACCTTCGAAGCGTTTCGTCACCGCATCCACCAGCGGAGGAGTGAGTAGTCCGAACCCGATGCCCAGTGGTATCACCATGAGGGCCACCGAACCCAGGCCGCGCTCTATCCCCAGCGCGGCGAGCAACCCGGTACCGACCAACAGGAACAGTAGCGACGCCAGGGTTGTGGCCGCATGGCCTAATCGGCGTACTGCAACGCTGTTGACTGTGGATGCGACGGCGACCGAAGCCGCCGCGGGGACGATGACCAAGCCGATTCCCACCGCATCTATCTCGTAGACCCGGGACAGAGCGGATGGCAACGCAACGATCGTGCCCAGATAGGAAGCGCTGCCCACGAAGGCGGCGATTGCCAGCGGGAGAAACCCCCGGTCGCACACCACCGATCTGGGGATGAACGGGGCAGGGTGGCGCTTCGCCCGGGAGGCGGTGAGTACAGCGCCCAGAGCGGCAATGATCACCGCACCCCCGGTCAGGAGCGTGGCACCGTCCATCGGTACCCGGTTGATGGCGTAGACGAAGCCGCCGATCATCAGCAGGACCGAGCCGGCTCCGGCATAGTCCAGGCGGTGGGCCGGGTCCCCGCGCTGGGGCAGGTCATACCAGATGAAGGCGGCGACGGGCGAGATCAGCATCCCTATCGCCACCGCGGCTCTCCAACTGATGAGGTCCACGAGCAGGCCACCGATCATCGGTCCGAGTGCCTGGGCGACGCCCACCACCGCCGTGATGATCCCGTACGCGAACTGGCGCTTCGGGGATGGGAACCTGGTGGCGAGGATGGCCACCGACAGGGTCGGGATGGCCCCCGAACCCGCCCCCTGGATCACCCGGGCGGCGATCACTGCCGGCAGGGTCGGCGCTACGACCGCAACCAGCGACCCAAAGGCCAGGAGGAGGATCCCGAACGAGAGGGTTCTTCCCAACCCGAAACGGGCGGCCAGCCTCCCGTACAGGGCGGTGGCCACCGCGAACGTTCCCGAATAACCGAAGACCACCCACCCGACATCGGCTGGGCCGGCACCGAAGGTTGCGGCGATGGCGGGTTGGGAGACCGCCGACGCCGACGTGTTGGCCACGGTGAGGAACACGGCCGCCGCGACCATGGCAAGGATGGCGGTCGGCGAAAGCCGGCCCCTAACGGTGTCCACGCCACATGTCCGTTCCGGCCTGCCCGTATCGACCCGAGTGGTGAGCACGCCGGCCCGCGTAGGGTACGGTGGGAGCGACTGGACGAGAGGGCCGACGGCCATCTCGGTTTCTAGTAGGCAGGATCGGTGCCTCCGCTATTCTGTATACAGAGCACTGTATACAGATGAGCGAGCAGCGCGCCGTCCGGTCGCGCGTCTTGTACAGCGCCGTTGGTTCGAGTAGGAGTTGCCGGTGGCCAGGCCGAAGATCGAGATCGAGCACGTCGACAAGTACTACCGGAAGACCGGTACGACATCCACGCGCTTCGGCAGGCGGGGAAGGCAGCATGGAACCGTTCAGGCACTGAGTGATGCCAGTTTGACTGTTGCGGAAGGCGAATTCGTCAGCCTCATCGGTCCCAGTGGATGTGGCAAGACCACCCTCTTGAAGGTGCTGGATGGTCTGGTGCCCTACGACGCGGGCTCAGTGAGGGTATCGGGGAGACCGGTCACCGGACCTGGCCGAGACCGTGCTTTCGTCTTCCAGAACTTCGGTTTGTTCCCGTGGCGTACGGTGATTGGAAACGTGACCCTACCTCTCGAGGCGGCAGGCAAGTCAAGAGCCGAGCGCGAGGAGATCGCCTGGAAGTACATACGGATGGTGGGCCTCGAGAGCTTTGCGAACCTACACCCCCACGAGTTGTCGGGCGGTATGCAGCAGAGGGTCGGCATAGCGAGGGCACTCGCCGTGGATCCCGAGATCCTGCTGATGGACGAACCGTTCGGAGCCCTAGATGCCCAAACCCGTGAGTTGATGCAGATCGAACTGCTCGGGATCTGGGAGAAGACCCGCAAGACGGTGGTGTTCGTCACCCACAGCGTGGACGAGGCGATCTTCCTGTCCGGGCGGGTAGCAGTCATGTCGGCCCACCCGGGCACGGTGAGCGAGATAATCGACGTTCCCTTCCCGTATCCGAGGACCGAGGGGGACCTGAAGCGGGACCCCTTGTTCGCCGACATGCGGTACGACATCTGGAACAAGCTGCTGCCGGGCAAGACCGCCACCGTTTGACAGGACGTTCCCTGATCGCTCGCGGCGGGACACCGGCGAACGAGTCATCCCCCGTTCCGGCAACTAATCCTCCCGAGGAAGAGGAGGGACCCACTTCAACACCTTCTCCAGGTTGGCGAGATAGTTCGCGAAGGCCCGGCGGCCGGAAGACGTGGCCTGCAGCCACGTCGACGGTTTCTCGTCCCGGAACTCCTTGGTGATAGCGACGTGACCGTCTCCAGATGTGAGGAGGTGGTCTACGGGTCGCTCACACATCGACCACAGGTAAGTATGTACCCCATTTGCGCTACATTAGGGGGGGAGTTCACTAAGGGAGTAACCGCGATGACCAAGACTGCCACGATCCGCGCTCGAATCGAACCTGAGCTGAAGCTACAGGCGGAGGAACTGTTCGCGCAGTTGGGCCTTTCCGTGACGCAGGCGATCACGCTGTTCTACAAGCAGGTGACCTTGCAGAAAGGCCTGCTGTTCGCTGTGAGGATTCCCAACACCGAGACCCTGAAGGCGTTGCAGCATGCGCGTGACGGTGAGGACTTTAGGGAGTACGCCAGTGTGGAGGAGCTGAGAGCCAGGTTCAAGTGATTCATGCGGCTGCGCACTACAACCAGGTTCGAGAAGGATCTGAAACGCAGTGCCAAGCGAATCAAGGATCTGACCAAACTGTGGTCCCTTGTTGAGCACTTGTTATCCGGACAGCGCCTTGAGTCACGGTAATCCGCCATGGTTGCAACGAGGAGTGGGTCGTCTAACACAGAGTAGACATCGAGGTAGTCGATGCCGTACTTGCAGGCGGATCGAGCGATGTGGGGCTTGACTGCCACTGAAGGCGGGGGGAGGATCCCTTTAGGAGGGTGCTGAACAATGATGATTGCTCAGGCCTGCCGCTCGCCAGCCCGGGAATAATGCCGGCGATTGGCAGGCCGCTGGTGGATTGCTCAGCACCCTCCTAGACCGTCACGGGAAGATGTGCTTCGACATCGGTCCTGCGTTCGGTGCCGAGCAAGCTGAGCAGGACTTCGCGCTCTTCGGCTGGGCGCTGCGCGATCTGTTGAGCTGCGCGATCTGCGGACAACCTATTCAGAAGAGTCGCCCAGTCGTGCTCGCTGAATGTATCTGCGATTGCTCTAGCCATGCGCCGACCATTGTCCCGCGCATCAGGACCAGCGGGTTCCAAGTTGCCGGGCTTACTGGCGAATTCAGTGATGCGTTCGATCTGTTCTTCTGTGTACTCCACCGATCAAAATGTACCACGCCCGCGAAGGAACGAGGCGGGTCTGGCGGGTTGGCGACGAGCCGGGATTCCCGTCGGCCTGGGATCTGGCTACCCGACTCCGCGTGGAACCGTGTCGCGGATGACGGTTCCGTTGTGGTTGACGACGGTGTAAACGGGCACCGCCCGCCGGGAGAAGGCGCCGAGTGGGCACCGGGCATCGCCCCAGTCGACCATGGCCAGGACGGAATCGGCCGACGACGGACTGTCCACCTGGACGTCGAACACCAGCCACTGGATGTGGATTGGTTTGTCCTCGAAGCCATGCTCCCCCCGCAGGTCGAGATGGGTGGTGATGTTCATCCCCAAGCCCTCGACTTCGCACTCCGCGAAAGCGGCACCTTTCGCGTACCAGCCGAGCATGCAGAAGGCGATCCCGCTCAGGAAGTACCGGATTGGGCTGGGGCCTCGCTCGTGGCCTCCCCGGTCCCGGGCTTCATCCCCGAAGAAGGTGAACTCGCGGTCGTACTGAATGAAGGAGGACCGGACGCTCAAGTCCTCGATGGTCTCGGCCGACACGTAGGGATGGACGAGGCCGGCAGCGTGGTTGCCGGCCAGCTTTTCGACCACACCCAGGTAGTTGGACTTCAGCTTGCCGTGATCGACGATCCCCATCGCTCAGCTCCTTCTGTTGGACTGTGGCAGGTTCGACCGGGCGATCTCCTTCCGCACGATCGGTAGCACGGACCCGCTTATCGCTTCCAGGGTCTCCTCGAAACGGTCGAACTGGTTGCGCACGTCGAATGTGAAATGGTCGAATCCGCGTTTGTAGTACTCGATGACACCGGCCGCTACGTCATGGGCGTCGCCCACCACCACCACGCCCCGGATGTCCTCGAGGGTCCGGAAGGCACCCCCCGGTGGGGTCACCCAGTTGCGCTTTCCGTCTCTCGACATCCGCTCCACGTCCACACTGGTGCGGGCCCGCTCCCGGTCCTCGTCGAGAATCGTCCGGGGGGTGACCGACAGGAAGAGATGGTCGATGCTCCCCAGCAGTTCCCGCATGTAGGAGAGCCGGGCGTCGACAGTCGTCAACGGTACGGTGCCGGCCAGCCATCCGTCCGCGTGGCAGGCAGCGATCCGGGCTGCCCGCCGCGAGGGTCCCCCGTAGAGGATGGGTAGCGGATGCTGGAGCTTGGGTTCCAGGGAAGCATGGTGGATCCGGAAAATCTCGCCCTCGAATGTCACCCCGTTCCCGGCCCACAACCGGCGCACGATCTCGATCATTTCGAGCACGGCTTGGTGCTTGCGGTCGGGATCGATCCCGGCTGCACGCAACTCGCCCCCGTGCCCGGCGCCGAAGCCTGCTATGACCCGTCCGCCGGTGAGGTACGAGAGCGTCATGTACTGCTGGGCGACCCGGATCGGGTGGCGGACCGGGATCATCACGCCGGTCCCGATGACCAGGCGCTCCACCAGGGTTCCCAGCCCGATCAGGGTGGTGAAAGGTTCGAGGAACGTCATGTCCGTGTGTTCCTCGTGGCTGTGCGGATGCCAGAGTAGATGGTCCCGGGCCCACACCGCGTCGAAGCCCAGATCTTCGATGAGCTTGATGCCTTCGATCAGGCGGGTCCGGGAGGCGTGGGGACCGAAGTGGGGTAGCAGCACCCCGAAGGTCATCCCGGTTCTGGGTCTCCGTAAGGGGTGCCTGTCCATCTGCCCGCTCACGCCGGCCGAGGCGCCGGAGGGTGGGTCGGCCTTCCCGCGCCGGGCCGATCCCGGACGGTCTGCAAGGTTCCGAGTCTGGTGGATCGCATTGCGTTTTCCGGTCCCGGGTCTCAGAATGCCTTGGGTCGCCATGAGGACAACCGGGACTCCACCGCCTTCGTGATGGTGATCAGGATCCCTCCGAGCACCATCAGCAGGAGGGCCATGGCGAAGAGACGGTCGGTGTTGTAGGCGGCCCGGGCGTCACGGATCACGAAGCCCAGACCGGGCACGCCGATCAGGAACTCCGCCACGATCACCGCGATCAGGGCTCGCTGCACGGCGATGCGGAGGCCGGTCGCAAGGAATGGTACGGCACCCGGCAGGAGGATCTTCAGGAACATGTGCCGGTCGCGCACGACGAGCAGGCCCACCGTGGCGAACAGCAATACCAGACCCTGTATGAGGGTCAGCCATCCCGCGGCGGTGGCCAGGAAGGCGATGATGAGAAGTATCGCGCCGACCCACTCCTCGGTGACACCCTTGCCCGACCGCAGGTTGAAGGCGTAGGAGATCTCGTTGTACTCCTTCATCAACTCGTGGACGCCTGCCGCGGTGGAGAATGCGATCAGGACCGAGCAGGCCACCACCACGCTGGCTATCACGAACCTGGAGAAGGGAATCTCGATAGTAGCCAGGAGGAACTTGTCCGCGATCCCGAACCACACGACCATGATCGGGACGAAGGCGACCCGCGGCACGGAGTAGATGGCCGCCAGGTATGGATCCAGGGCCACCCGGAACACCCGGTAACGGCCGATCAGGAAGCCGAGCGTTACCCCCACGATGAACGAGAGCACGATGCCGATCAGGAGCGCCCCCAGGGACTTCATCACGAGCAGAGGAAAGCTCCCGTCGATGTACGGGAGCACCTGCTCGGCACCCATCAGCCTCCACAGCTCGCTCAGCGTCAGGCTCGGCTGCGAATACCATTCGGGCTTGCGGGCGCCCAACAGCTCCCATAGTCCCAGGAACACCACTATTCCCGTCAACTGGAGGATCCTCACCCGGCTGATCCTGAACGAAGAACGGCTCTCCGCGCCGGGTTGCGCTCCGCCGGCGCTGCTGGTCGACGTTTCGGCGGTCACGGCGTGTCCTTGATGCTCCACGGGGTCACCCAGCGCTCGAGCAGCCGCAGGGCTAGGTTGATGGCGACACCCACAGCCATCACGGTCAGCATGCCGGCGAAGGTCGTGTGCATCCTGAACTCGTTGGTCTGGTTGCTTATGAGCCCGCCGATACCGTTGGCCTCCAGGAAGAAGCCGGCGAGCACCACTCCGACCATCCCGTGCAGGAGGCCGAGGCGGAGCCCGGTGATGATGTAGGGAGCGGTGGCCGGCGCGATGATCTTCGTGAGCATCATGCCTTCCGGGATGGAGTACGCCCTGGCGACGTCCACGTATTCGGCGTTGGTCACCTTGATCCCGTCACGGACGGTGAAGAAGATCTCGAAGAAGCTGAACAGGATGACTATCAGTACTTTGGCGTTGAACTGGTAGCCGAGCCAGAGGGCGATGATCGGGAGCAGGGCGATCTTGGGGGTCATGAACACCCCCACGAACACCGGCTCGACGGTGTTGTCGATCGACCGGTAGCGTCCCATGACGAAGCCCAAGACGATCCCGGCCACCGCCGAGATGGCCAGGGCGGTGAACATGATCGCCAGGTCGGACCGCCATGCCTTCCACAGGTCGCCGCTGACGGTCAGATCCCACAGCGCGTTCCAGGTTCTCGACACCGAGGCGAATGTGACCGTACTCGTACGCCTGCCGAAGACTTCCCAGCCGGTGAGGATGACGGCCAGGGTGAGGAGCCGGATCACCCAACTCGACTGGAACAGGTTCAGGAAGCGCAACACAGGGCGGCTCACCCCGGTAGCGAGGGTTGCTGGACCCTGCTCGCGGGCGGTCATCGTATCGACTGCGGCCATCTCCAAGTGCTTCCCATCCGGTCACCACGACAAAGGCAATGGGACCAGCTTCCTACGGCAACCTTAGCGCCGAGTCCCGTAGACGTTTCTCTACCTTACGGACCTGCGGGCCTTCCGTATCCCCAAGGAATCCGGAAGGCCCGCAGATCATTGTCGTATGTTCCGTCGCCGGTCTATGAGCGTCCGAGTATTTCCAGGGCTTTGTCTTGGAACTCGAAGGTGACGAGTTCTTCGACGGTGTAAGCCCGGTCGACGGCTTCGAACGCGAGGGAGGTGTCCAGAGTGGTCTGCATCAGGTCGTGGTCGAGGGACCCGTTGACCGGCCACATGTCCAACTCGTTGATCAGACCGTCGTAGTCGATAGCGGCGGCTTCAGGAGTCAGGCGCTCAATCTTCGAGAGCGCGTAATCGATCCACCGCTGCTTGTCCTCCTGGGCCCACCGTGCCGACTTCAGCGAGGCGATGTTGAAGGCCAGAGCGATGTCGGGGTTGGCCTCGACCCAGTCCCGCTCGGCGTACCACACCGAGGAGATCTGGGGGTTGGACTCCCAGCCGGCGCAGAGCATGTTGTAGGCACCTTCGCCCTCGTTGAGTGTGAGCTGGGTGAGACGCCAGGTCGCGGAGATCCCGCCGACGACCTGTCCCGACACTATCGCGGCGGTTGCCTCACCGGTGTGCGCCAGGCGTACCAGCTGGACGTCGTCGACGGTCATGCCCACGTCAGCCAGGCACTTCTGGAGGGTCTGGCCGGTGATCTGGTTGAGGCTCTGGGTGGCTGCCACCGGGTGGCCCCGCAGTTCCTCCATCGAGGTGATCGGCGCCTTGGCGGCGATGATGAACGAGTTCTTCTGGTCGTCACCACCGAACGCTACGAAGTCGGAACCGGCCGACACCGCGTTGGCCATACCAGCCAACGACAGCTGGCCTACGGCCACCTCTCCGGCGATGGTCGCCGCTACGAGCGGGTCGGAGTCCAGCAGGCGGAACTCGACGTCGAGACCGAAGTCATCCCGCAGGAAGTCCATCGTGCGGAACGCTCCAGTCAGCGAAGCGTTCGGGAACCCGGAGCTACCTACCACCACCGACTGGCCCTCGATACGAGACCGGATATCAGCGATCATCGCATCCGCGTCCATCATCGCATCGTCGGCTGGAGTGGTCTCGGTTGGCGCCGCTTCCTCCGCGGGCTGCGTCGCCTGCGTGGTGGTCGCCGCTTGTGTGGTAGCGGTGGTTTCCTCGTCCTCCCCGCAAGCCGCGACAAACAAGGCGAAGCCCAGCACCAGTGCTAAGAGCCTTATGTGTTTCATCTGAACTCCCTCCCGTAACTGGTAGGTGCGCGAGGAGCCCCGCGACCTGTCGTACGGTGCTACATCCCGAGTCCGAGACATAGCTCATCGAACTTCCGCATAATGTATACAGGATGGCCTACCCGCGCAACCTGATTGCCGGTTGCAGGAGTGCCTCTTTCGAGTCCGAGGAAGATCCTCCGGTGCCTTCTTCCTCCCGCGGCCGCGCAGTCGGCAGGATCCCCGCCGGTCGGACGGTCCTGATGAGTCGCTATGTCGCGAAAGATGGGAGGACCTCGGCTCCGAGTTGCTCGATGCCCTCCTCGAAGGCGTCCATCCTTTCCCGCAGGTCGAGTACCACCTCGTCTACGCCGCGGCTCTCCAGCTGGTGGAGTTCCTCGACCACGTCGCCAGGCGTGCCGGCGATGAGCGTTCCGCGCAGATCCTCCGCCGAGGCGAACGGTCCGTCCGGCCGCCAGGCCGGTTTCCTGCGGGACTCCTCGAGTATTCCCTCGACATTGACCTTGGCCAGGGCACATTCACGGGTCCGGCCGAGGGAGACCAGGGGGACGATGGCGACCCGCATGGTCTTGCCGGCCGCGCCGGCCTCCTCCCGGAGTCGTACCGACAGGCGGTCGAATACCCGGAGGGGGCACCGACCGGGGAACCAACCATCTGTGAAGCGGACGGCCCGCCGGACGGCCGCCAGGCTGGAGCCACAGTAGAGGAGCGTCAGGTCCTCGGGCGGGGCCGGGTCGAGAGTGAGGTTGTCGAAGGCGATTTGGGAGCCGGAATGGGCCGCGCCGGCATGCGACGTGGCCCGCAGTACCGTCACCATCTCCTCGAACAGACCCAGCCGATCTTCGATGGAGAGGCCGGCCAGCCGGAAGGCGTTCGGCTGGCCTCCCAGACCCACTCCGAGTACCAGCCTCCCGCGAGCGAGGTAGGCGAGGGATCCCACCATCTGGGCGAGTACCACGGGCGGGCGAATCGGGGTCAGGGTTGCCATGCCCACGGTCAGGTCGGTGGTTGCCGCCACCGCGCTCATGGCGACGAATGGATCGACGAAGTGGTGGCTGGGGTTCTCGAACGACACGCCACCCGAGAAGCCGAGCTGGTCCCGGAAGTAGACGCTGGAGAACCCGAGTTCCTCCAGGCGCGGACCGATCCCGAACACCCGGTCCCAGGTCGAATGCGGGCCGAAGTGGGGAACCAGGAGACCGAAGCGGAGGGTCATCGGCGACCGGTGTTCATGGATGTCGGGCTGTCATGGGTCCGGACATCGTATACGATCAGCCCGTGTCTGCCGCAACTGAAGGACCCATCCGGGTAGCCGTGGTACAGGCGGCCCCGGTGTTCCTCGACCGGGCTGCATCCGTCCGCAAAGCGTGCGACCTGATCGAGGAGGCCGCGGCTGCCGGGGCTCGCCTGGTCGCCTTCGGCGAGAACTTCCTTCCCGGACATCCCATCTGGTTCCACGCCCTTCCTCCCACGTCCGGCCGGTCGCGGGAACTCGCCGCCGCCATGGTGGAGAATGCCCTGACGGTTCCGGGTCCGGAGAGTGATCGGCTGAGCGAGGCCGCCGCCAGAGCGGGGACGATGGTGGTCATCGGTTTTGTCGAACGACCCGACCCTCGGGTGAGCGTCGTGTTCGACAGCCAGCTGGTCGTGTCGCCGGAAGGGGAGTTGCTCGGGGTGAGGCGAAAGCTGGTCCCCGCCGTGGGGGAGCGGGTGTTCTTCCATCCCGGCGACGGGGAGTCGATCAGGGTCTTCGATTCGCCGTGGGGCCCGGTGAGCGTTCTGGCAGGAGGCGAGAACTCCAACCCCTTGCTCACCTACGCCATGCGGAGCCTTGGAGCTCGCATCCACGTCGCCCTCTGGCCGCCCCACTTCCACGCTCCCGGTGTCATGCAAAACGTAGTGACGATCACCGGGCGGGCTGTGGCTTACCAGAACACGGCCCACGTACTGGCGGCCGCCCCCCCCACTCCCCCCCCCCCGGTTCCATGAAAACCGTAGGGACGCCCCCGGGGCGGGCTGTGGCTTACCAGAACACGGCCCACGTACGGGCGGCCGCCGCCGCATCCGACCCGGAGGCTGCGGACCGGGTCGAAGCCGGTACGGCGCAGCGGGCCAACCTCATGGCAATGACCGAGGAGCCCGCCTCCATGATCTACGCGCCGCGAGGCAGCGTCCTGGCCGGTCCCCAGCGCGGCGAGGGCATCCTCTATGCCGACATCGACCCGGAGGCAGGTACCTGGGCACAGCTGGTCAACCGCCAGTACGACCGACCCGACCTCCTCCGGCTCGTCTGGGGCCGGGAAGCAGGCTCGCCTTCAGCGGGCCCGGATGCGGGGAACCGCGGGGCCGGCGAATCCTCCGCAGGGGATGAAGACCTCTCGCCGCGTGCCCGGCTCCTGATCCTGGACCGGTTCGGTGACGCGCTGGATCCGGAGGAGACGGAGGTGCTGGTTCCCTACGTTGTGCAGATCCTTCGCAGGTCCGGGAAGCTCGCCGAGCGGGTGCCGGCTACCGCCGATCCCCGGACGACCCCGTACGCGGCCGAGCGTTGAGCGACGACGTCGCCTTCGCCCCAATCGGCGAGGTCGCGAACCGTGTCTCGGCCCTCGAGATCTCGCCCGTCGAGCTGGTCACCTTGGCGCTCGACCGTATCCGGTCCCTGGACCCCGTCCTGCGGGCCTACATCACCGTGTTCGAGGAGGACGGCCTGGCAGAGGCAAGGGTCGCCGCCAGCGACATCGCGAACGGGAACTACCGCGGTCCGCTGCACGGGATCCCGGTGGCGGTGAAGGACAACGTAGCGGTTGCGGGCCATCCCACCACCAACGGGTCGGTGCTGTGGGCCGATCACACCACCGACTTCGATGCGGAGGTCGTCACCCGCCTGCGGCGAGCCGGAGCCATCCTCATCGGGAAGAACAACATGCACGAGTGGGGTATGGGGGGTACCTGCAAGGACATGTACTTCGGTACGGTGCGCAACCCCTGGGACGTTGACCACATACCCGGTGGTTCGAGCGGAGGATCCGCCGTGGCGGTCAGCGCCGGGATGGCCTGGGCTGCGGTCGGCACCGACGGCTGGGGCTCGATCCGGACCCCGGCCTCCTACTGCGGGGTGGTCGGCCTGATGCCCACCCACGGGCTGGCCAGCCGTTTCGGGGAGCTGCCACCCACCAGCTCGTGGCACCACACCATCGGCCCGATCACCCGCACGGTCGGAGATGCCGCAACCATGCTCGACGTGATGGCCGGACACGACCCGAAGGACCCGGTGTCCATCCAATCCGGCTTCGAAGGCTCCTACCACCAAGACCTGGGACGGGGGATAGGTGGTTTGAGGGTGGGATTGGCTTCCTCCTACTTCTTCGACGATGCGCTGGCAGAAGTGGTCAGGGCCGTACGTGAAGCCGCTCGGGTCTTCGAGGAACTGGGAGCGGCGGTGGAGGAGGTAGATCTATCAGCCTTCTACGAGATCCCCTTGGCGCTGGCGGCCGCGCAACACGAATCGCAGTCGGTCCTCCTCCCTTACGCCCTCGCCCGTCCGGACGGCTTCGCCACCCCGGAGATCCGGTACCGCATCCTGGCCGGCGAGTTCGTATCCGCCACAGATCACCGCAGGGGTATGCAGGTTCGCAACGAGATCCGTGCCGGTGTCGCCCGGGTGTTCGAGAGGGTGGATGTCGTTCTCGCGCCGTGCAACTCGACCGTCGCCTTCCCGATCGAGGCCGGGAAGGTCGGGATCGGTGGCGGAAGGAGCGTCGACCTGGCCCGGCCGGGGGCACAGAGCAGGCTCACCACCCGGCTCACGTTGCCCTGGAACCTGGTAGGTGTACCGGCGATCGCCATTCCGTCCGGCAGCTATGTCGACGGTCTGCCGGTCGGCCTGCAGCTAGCAGCGCGCCGGCTCCAGGAACCCTTGCTGCTGCGGGTCGCGGCAGCCTACGAGGCGGCCGCTGGGGATGTCCGTCCGCCGATGTTGCTCGGAACCGGCGAGGCCCACCAACCTTGAGGGGGGTATCGACTATTCCGTGGAATGCTGTACTGCCATCCATCGTAAGCAATGACTACAGTATAATATAGGATTGTTGGTACAATACTGACGGCTGAACGGAGACGCAGTGAGGCGCTTGTCGCAGGAGGTAGGGATCTTGAACGTCACGGAAGATCGGCTCGATGCCAAGCTCAACGAACTGCGGGCCGCCATCGAACAGCGGTTCAACGATCAAACCCAGTGGATCAGCGGCCAGGTCTGGAAGCTGATTGTCTGGATGACGGCTCTCGTACTTGGTGCTGCAGGACTGGTCATCGGTTTCTCCTAGTTTGAACGTGGTTGGTCTGCGTTGCGGTCGGCGTACTCTGGACCGCCATCGACGCCGCTTGCGGCGCCATATCCCACCGCCGCCCACCTGATCAACCAACTCGGCTGAGCCGAAAATCCGCCTCGGCGCGGTGAATGCGCGACCCTGTCACATCCCATCGGTAGCCCGAGTCTCGCCACACCTTGGCCACCACCGGATCGTCTACGGTCATCTCGTCTGGCTCACCCTCCGGCTGCGGTACGACATCCCGACCGGCGATCCGGGCTTCTTCGGAGGCTGGTTGCCGTGCCCGGTCGTTCCGGCCCGAGGGTTCATCGCTGGCCGCAAAGGTTGGTAGCGCCGAGCCGTAGCGGTTGCTGCTCTCGGTTTTGCGGGGGTGCCTTAGGCGAGGTGGTCCTGCCAGAGGCGGAGTGCGAAGTCAGTTGCCGGGATGATGTCGATGCCGTCGGCGGTGCGGCGAGGGCGGGGTTCGAGGCAGACCATGACCCGGCGGACGCCGGGATGCTCCTCGGCCAGGATGCGGAGTCCCTTGAGGTGGTGGCTGCTGATCCGGGCGCTTGCCTTCGTCTCGATCGCCAGACGCATGTCGCCGATCACGAAGTCGACCTCGATGCCGCTGGGGAGCCTCCAGTAGGCCAGTTCCTCGTCGAGGTCGCGGTAGGCGATGTACGAGGAGAGTTCGTGGAAGACCCAATTCTCGAAGGCTTTGCCGTACCGGTCCGAACCCCGTTCGACCTGGCCACGGCGGGCTAGGCGGTTCACGATGCCCACATCCTCGAAGTAGACCCTTGGCGCCCCGGCCAGGCGGCGCTTCGCCCGCTTCCGCCAGCGCGGCAACCGGCGAGCCAGCAACGTGTCCTCGAGAATGCCGAAGTACGCCTTGGCCGTGGGCCCGGATACGCCGCAGTCTCGGGCGATGTTCGAGTAGTTGACGGGGTCGCCGTCGCTCAGGGCGGCAGCGTCGAGGAAATCCGAGAAGGCGGGAAGGTTCCGTACCAGGCCCTCGGCGGCGATCTCCTGGCGCAGGTAGTCGCCGATGTAGGCGTCGAGCAACTGCCGGGGCCGGGCAGACTGGTACATCCTGGGCAGGTAGCCATGGTTGAGCGCCCGGTCGAGGTCGAATGCCTCCCCGATCTCTCCTGAGATGAGGCCCCGCAGGTCGTAGCGCAGGGCGCGACCGCCCAACAGGTTGGCGGCGCCGCGCCGTACCTTGCGCGCGCTCGAACCGCACAGCGCGAAGCACAGCCCGCGGTTCTCGATAAGCCAGTGCACCTCGTCGAGCAGTGCGGGGACCTTCTGGACCTCGTCGATGACCACCTGCCGGGACGGATCCGGGCCTGCCGCCTCGAGCTCCTGGCGCAGCAGTTCGGGACGCGCCGTATAGCGGCGGAACTCGTCGGCCTTGAGCAGGTCGACCCACACGCCGTCGGGATAACACTGCCTGAGCAATGTGCTCTTGCCCACCTGCCGGGGACCCCACAGGAAGAACGTCTCCGCCCCGGGCACCGGCAAAGTTAGCAGCCGTTGAAACATGTCCTTTAGATTATCATGATATTCTAAAGGTAACCTTTCGGGCCAAGCCTCCTAGGAGTGTGGTGGAACGGGGCTGGAAGTCAGGTCCTGCTATGCGCGGCCGCTGCCTCGGCCTTGTGGATATATTTCAGTAGCTTCTCCGGCTGGAGGGGCATCTCGGTTATGCGGAGGTCCAGGGGGCGGAGAGCGTCCTCGACGGCGTTGGCGATGGCGGCGGGCGCACCCACCGTTCCTCCCTCGCCGCACCCTTTGATCCCCAGTTCGTTCAGCGGGGAGGGAAACTCCTGGTGGTGAACCTCGATCGGCGGGACCTCGATCGCCCGCGGGAGCCGGTAGTCCACAAAGCCGGCGGTCAGCAGGTTGCCGGCTTCGTCGTAGACCGCTTCTTCCGACAGGGCGTTGCCGATCCCGTGCACCACGCCGCCCACGATCTGGCCCTCGACCACCGCCGGGTTGATGATGTTGCCCGCGTCGTGGGCTATCACGTAGCGCTCCAACTCGACCTGGCCCGTGTCACGGTCCACCTCGAGGGTCACGATGTGGGTTCCCGACGCCCAGGTGACGGTGGGCGACGCGAACGAGTCGATCGCCTCCAGGCGGGCTTTCCCACCAGTCGGCTCTCCGTATCCGGCCTCGTTGCCTGCCGTCCGGGCCACCTCGGCGAGCGTCGTGATCCGATTGCCGGAGCCGTCCCGGATGATCCCATCGATCACGGTGAGCCCGCCGGCATCCAGGCCGTGGAGGCGCGCGGCGATCTCGATGGCCTTCTGCCGGAGCTTCCCGGCCGCGCCCGCCACCGCCATGCTTCCGGTGACCGCCGTGCGGCTCGCGAAGGTGCCGCCACCCTGGCGGACCAGGGCGGTGTCACCGTCCCGAAGCGAGATATTGTCGATGTCGACGCCTAGAGCGTCGGCGCACACCTGGGCGAGCGTGGTCTCGTGGCTCTGGCCGTGGTTGTTCGAGCCGCTGAGGATCGTCACCGCTCCCGATCCGTCGACCCTGACGATGGCGCTCTCGGGAGGTCCGAAACCGGTTCCCTCCATGTGGGCGGCGATACCGATCCCGACGTGCCGTCCCTCGGCCCGCAGGCGGGCCTGGCGGGCGCGGAAGTCCTGGTAGCCGATCGCTTCCAGGGCCATCTCGAGTTGCGCCGGAAAGTCCCCGCTGTCGTAAACCGACGGCTTGCCGTCCCGGTAGGGCACCCCGGTGTCGAAGGGCATGGCGTCGGAGGGGATGAGGTTGATCCTTCTCACCTCGGCCGGATCGAGGTCCAGCCGGCGGGCCACCCTCTCCAGTACCCGCTCGATCACGAAGGCGGCCGTGACCCGCCCGGCGCCCCGCGCGGGAGCGTTGGGGGTCTTGTTCGTGATCACGCAGGTGGCCTCGGCCTCGTAGTTGTCGATCCGGTACTGGCTCCGCAGATGCGAGATGGTGTTGTATGGCACCACCAGCCCGTAGAAGTTGGCGATGCCCATATCGACGAGGATCCGGTCGCGCAGGGCGAGGACACGGCCCCGGCTGTCGAACCCCACCTCGACATCATGGACCTGGTCACGGGCGTGGCGGGCGTTGACCAGGTTCTCCGTCCTGTCCTCGATCCAGCGCACCGGGCGGCCTACCCGCCGGGCCAGATACGGGATAAGGATGTCCTCGTAGTAGACGCCCCCGCCGAAGCTGCCGCCCATGTCCGGGCAGATGACCCTGATGCGATCCTCCGCCAGCCCCAGGATCCCCCCGATGACCTTGCGGGCCAGATGCTGCATCTGGGTGGCGGACCAGACGGTCAGCCCCTCCTCCGGGTCGAACCGGGCCAGCACCGCCCTGGGTCCCAGCGGGCTGCCGATCTGCCGCCGGATCGTGAAGCGGAACGTGGCTCTGTGATCGGCGGCGGCCATCGCCCCGTCCGGATCGCCGGCCACCACCCGGACCCCGCTCTGGGTGTTGTCCCCCAACTCTTCGTGGATGACCGGCGCCTCCGGCCGCAAGCCCGCCTCGGGATCGAGCACCGGTTCCAGCGGTTCGTAATCGACCCGGATGAGCCCGGCGGCGTCCTCCGCGAGGTAGCGGTTCTCCGCCACGACGAGGGCGATCGGTTCACCGACCCTCCTCACCCTTCCGGCGGCCAGGAGCGGCACGTCGTGGCCCTTCTCAAGCGGCTTGAGCAGGTTGGCGAATGCGGGCGGCGACTTGTGGTACGGGCGGTAGATCCCGGTATCGGTCAGGTCGCGCGCGGTTATCACCGCAACGACGCCGGGTGCGCCGGCTGCCTCCGAGATGTCGAGATCCCTGATCAGCGCATGGGCGTGGGGGCTGCGCTTGACGACCGCTTCCGCGGTGCCGGGCAGCCCGACATCGGGCACGTAAACCCCCTTGCCCTTGAGGAACCTGCCGTCTTCCCGGCGGAGAACCGGCCTACCGAAGGTCGGACGCACCATCATGCATCCTCGCAACGGGCGCCGGATCGGGCCGCCTGCATCGCCGCCGCGACGATGCTCTGGTAACCGGTGCACCGGCACAGGTTCCCGCTCAAGCGGGTCCGGACCTCGTCCTCGAAGGGAGGTGAGGACGGTGCCCGGCCTTCGAGCAGCGAGAAGAGGCTCACCAGCATGCCGGGGGTGCAGAAGCCGCACTGGAGCGCGAAGTTCTCGTGGAAGGCAGCCTGCAGGCCGGCCATGGTCGGGTCGCCGTCCAGCCCTTCCAGCGTGGTGATGGCGCGACCATCGGCCTGTACCGCTAGGACCAGGCAGGAGGTAGCCGGCTCCCCGTCCACGAGCACGGTGCAGGCGCCGCACACCCCCTCCTCGCATCCCAGGTGGATGCTGTGCAGATCCAGGCGCTCCCTCAATACGTCCGCCAGGATCATGCGGGACTCGACCGCCGTGGTCTGATCGACGCCGTTGACGAGCAGCGTGATCCGGACGGTCTCCTTCACGGCCGGCCGCCCTCCGCCCGGGCCAGCGCCGAGCGCAGAGCGCGGGCGACCACCACCGGCGCCACCCGTCGCCGGTACACCTCGGAACCGTGGATGTCTCCCATCGGGTCGATGTCGTTCTCCACGGCTTGCGCGGCAGCTTCGATACAGGCCGAGACCGGACGGCCGGCAAGAACTGCTTCGACCGACGGGGACCGGCACGGGGTGGCAGCCAGCCCGATGAGCGCCACCCGGGCCCGCTCCACTTCGGGGCCGTCGAGCGTCAGAGCAGCGGCCGCACCGGCCACCGCCGGATCGCCGTGGCGGGGCGCCACCTCCGCGAAGGCCGACCCGCTACCGGATGGGGGTAGTGAGAGGGTCAACGAAGTGATGATTTCCGAGCTGCCCAGGCTGGTCGAGAACGGGCCGGTGAACAGCTGGTCGACCCGTACCTCCCGCTCTCCGCCCGGTCCGGCGACGTGGCACACCCCCTCCAGGACCAGGGAGACTGCACTCCACTCGGCGGCGGGATCCGCGTGGGCGAGGCTGCCGATGACGGTGCCCATCGTCCTGACCGAACGGTGACCGATGTGCGCGGCGGCATCGGTGAGGAGGCGCTGCCCGTGGTCGAAGCCCCACCGCTCGAAGCCGTGGTGGGTCACCATCGCTCCTAGCCTGATAGTGCGGAGCCCGTCGAAGGAGAGATGGTGCAGGGAGTCGATCCGGCGGAGATCGACCAGCGCCTCGGGTTCGGCCAGCCGGTGGCGAAGCATGGGGATGAGGCTCTGGCCGCCGGCGAGCACGAGCGCCCGGCCATCGGCCCGGGCCAGCATGTCGGTCGCCTCGCGGACGGTGGCAGGTGAGGCGTAGCGGAAGGGCGGTGGCTTCACATGGTTAGAGTATCCGATCCGGAGCGGTCTCCGGCCACCGGCAAGACGGGCCGTAATCCAGTGCCGCTCCGGGCTACCGGACTGCGGGAGGAGTAGCGATGGAAGACCTCGCGATCGGGTTGCTGCGAGCCACCATGGGCGCCGTCTTCGTGGCGCACGGCTGGCCGAAGATCTTCAGGAAAGCGGACACGGGGCACGGCCCGCGCCGCACCGAGAACCTCCTGCGGAGCAAGGGCGTTCCCTACCCGGCGGCGGTGGCGTTGCTCGCCGGATACGTGGAGACGCTGTGCGGGCTCCTGCTGGTCGTCGGCCTGCTGACCCGGGTGGCGGTCATCCCGTTGATCCTCGTCCTCATCCTGGCGATACCGATGGTGAAGTGGAAGCAAGGCTTCGTGGACGGGTGGGACTGGCCGTTCACGCTGATCATCGTGGGGGTGGTCCTGCTGATCCAGGGCCCGGGCGAGATAAGCATCGACGCATTGATCGGCTGGGCCGGCTGACACCCGTGCCGCCAGGGAGAGCGCAGAGGATTCCGAAGCAACACGGTCGTCCGGCTACGCATAGCCCGGCGGTCCAGCGGTCCTTCCTCCGGACTACCTGCCGGTCATCACCCTGCCGGGGAGAGGCCGGCGCCCTTGGCAGGCGCGAGGATCCCCGGATCGAAGGAGGACCCCGAACATGAACGAACTACTCGACACCCTCCTGCCCTCCTTCACCCCGGAACTCCGGGACGAGATGGTTGGCATGACCTGCGATCTCGTGGACATACCGAGCCCGACGGGAGAGGAAGGCGCCATCGCCGACTACGTGGCCCACCGGTTCCGGGAGATCGACGGGATGGACATAGAACTCCAGGAGATCGAACCCGACCGTTACAACGTGATCGGTCGCCTGCGCGGGTCCGGGAGGGGCCGGAGCCTACTGCTGGGAGCACACTTCGATACGGGGATGACCGGCAAGGACCCGGGGATGCCGTTCGGCCTGCTTCCCAAGGCGACTCTCGACGGCGCCGGGTGGATATATGGTCTCGGCGTGTCCAACATGAAGTCGGCTTTCGCCGCCTACTACGGAGCGTTCAAGGCCGTCCAGGACGCAGATGTCGAACTCCGAGGCGATATCGTCCTGGCAGGTGTGATAGGAGAAACGGAGAAGTCCCCCACCGACGAGTTCGCCGGTCCGGCCTACCGAGCCGGCGGCTGGGGCACCATGTACGCCGCCCAGCACGGCGTGGTGGCGGACGCAGCCATCATCGGCGAACCCACCGGACTGAGGGTCCAGACCGGCAACTCGAGCTATGTCTTCGCCAAGGTCACCACCAGAGGCATCTCCCGCCACACCTGGTCCAAGGAGCACGGCGACGACGCCATAGACAAGGGGGTCCGGGTGCTGGACGCCTTCCGGGCATGGGAACCGGAGTTCGCCGCCTCCCATGCCCACCCGACCATGGGAACGCGGATCGGGTTCGGGGCGATCCGAGGTGGGAACCCTTTCCAGCCGGCGGTGAACCCTGCCCGGCACTGCACGATCTACCTCGACTTCCGCTTCCCACCTACTGCCACGATCATGGACATCCACCGCCAGGTCCGGGGTTTCCTGGATGACCTCCGGGAGAAGGATCCGGAGCTGGAGACCGAGCTTTCCTTCTTCCTGTGCCGGAACGGGTACGAGATCGGCGATGACGAGCCCTTGGTCCAGACGGTGGGACGTGCCCATCACGCAGTGTTCGGAGAGACCTCCCGCAAAGTGGAGCCGTATCGGTATGACGTCTCGGCCGACACCTCGATACTCCACGAGTACGGTGTGCCCGCACTCACCTACGGTCCTGGCGGTATCCGCAAGGACGGGGTCTACGACGTGTACGACCAGTACGGGGAGATCGTCTCCATCGACAACCTGGTCGGCTGCACCAAGGTCTACGCCCAATGCATAGCGGAGATATGCGGTTGATGTTCCGGTTTCGCCGTTACCGGAGCTAGGAAGCCCGTAGTCTCGACCTGGAGCCGGCAACCGAGCAGCCGCTGTATACGGTATATCCGATCTCTATACTCGCCCCGTGACTGCAGCGGCGAAGGTTCTGGTTGGAGGAAGGTTGTGAGGGTCGAGGACGTCTCGTTCTACTCGGAAGGGGAGCGCGTCTCGGCGACGCTCAGGCTTCCCGACCGATCCGGGGACGCTCCCTTCCCAGCGGTGGTCCAAGGGCCTGGCTGGCTGGGTCTCAAGGACGCGCAGCTCTACCTCCCTTATCACGAAGCCCTGACTGCGGCCGGGATCGCCGTGCTCATCTTCGACTACCGCGGCTTCGGCTCTTCGGGCGGCGCGAGCGACCTCCTGCTGCCCTCTCGCCAGCTTGAGGACCTGATCAACGCGGTTACGTTCGTAGCTTCACGGACGGACGTAGACGATGACAGTATCGGCACTTTCGGGAGCGGGGGAACGGGCGGCGGGAATGCCATCATGCTGGCCGCGGCCGACTCCCGCATCCGGTGCGCCGTCTCGCAGGTGCCGGTGGCCGACGGGGAGGACTGGCTACGCCGGATGCGCCGCGAGTACGAGTGGTACGAACTGCTGGAGTCCCTCCGGGCCGACCGAACCGCGCGGGTCTTGACGGGAGAGGGCCGCCTCGTGCATCCCCGCGAGGACATCATGCTCCAGACACCGGAGAGAAGAGCCACCAAGGTGAAGAAGGACGTGGACTCCCGGGTACCCACGCGGGTGCAGTTGCGGAGTGTTGAAGGGATACTCGCCTACAAGCCCATCGAAGCGGTCGGCAGGATCGCCGACGCCCCCCTCCTCATCATCGGGGTGGAGGACGACCCCGTCACGCCCACCGACCACGCGGTGGACCTCTACGAGCGTGCCCGTCCCCCCAAGAAGCTGCTGATGCAGCGCCACACCACCCACTACGGTGCCTACGCGCAGCACGCGGACACGGTGATACCCCAGATCAGCGATTGGTTCAGCACATACCTACGCAGGGAGCCCGTGACGGTCAGACATGACGCAGGAGTGACAACATGACATACGATCTGGCGGTAGTCGGAGGGACTCTCGTATCCGGCTCGGGCCGGCAACGGGCAGACATCCTCGTCTCCGGTGGGCGGATAGTCGAGGTCGCCGCCGGTGGTGGCGCCGGCGCGGAGGCGGACCGAGTGGTGGACGCCATCGGCAAGCTGGTGCTGCCCGGCATGGTGGACGTCCACGTCCACACCCGGGAGCCCGGTTACACGCACAAGGAAGACCTGATCACCTGTTCCCAGGCCGCCGCGGCCGGCGGGGTGACGACCATGTTCGGGATGCCCAACCTCGATCCCCCGACCGTGACCAGGACCTACCTCGAAGAGGTTCTGGACCTCTACGGGGCCAGGAGTATCGTCGACTACAACCACAACCCGGTGCCCACCCACGGCGAGACCGAGGCCATGGCCGAGGCGGGAGTGGCAGCCTTCAAGGTCTACATGGTGGTTGACACCGGCCGCACGTATCCCCATCCGGCCGGCACGGGCATCCACGACCACGGCCACCTGCTGCAGATGTTCGAGGACGTCGAGGAAACGGGACGCATCTTCATGGTCCACCCGCACGACCAGGCCCTGATGGACCATGTCGAGCAGGGCTACTGGAAGAGGGGTGACCGCAGCCCGGAAGCGTATGCCAAAACCCTTGCCGCCTACGACGGCATCATCTGGGACACCGCCACCGCCACCCTCCTGCGGATGGCGAAGGCCACCGGCTGCCGCCTCCACATCGTCCATGTCCAGACCACCGAGGGGATAGAGATGATCCGCCGGGCCAAGGACGAAGGCATCCCGGTCACGGGGGAGGTCAATCACTGGGCCCTATTCCTGAGCACATGGGAGGACGTGCTCGAGTTAGGGCCGTACTGCCTCTCCTACTGGGTGCCCGATCACCACCGGGAGGCTATCTGGGAGGCCCTGGCTGACGGAACGATCGACATCGTGTCCTCGGATCATGCTCCCCACACCCGAGCGGAGAAGGATGTCGGCTGGGATGACATGTGGGCTGCCCACACCGGCACTCCCGGAATCCAGCACCAGGTGCCCCTGATGCTCGACGCCGCCAACCAGGGGAGGCTCACGATCGAACGGGTGGTGGAGCTGATAGCCGAAGCACCCGCCCGGTCCTTCGACATCGCTTCCAAGGGATACCTCCGGCCCGGCTTCGACGCCGATCTCCTGATTGTCGACCCCGTCAAGGAGTGGACCATCCGCAACGAGGACGTGCTGTCCAAAATCGGATGGACCCCCTACGACGGTCGGCAGGTCGTCGGGGCGGTGGAACGCACCTTCCTGCGGGGCACCGAGATATACGGAGACGGCACCGTCAAGGGGAGACCCGGATACGGCCGTCATGTGAGACCCAGCCAGTAGAAGAAGGGGATTACCGCTAATGAAATTCGGACTGCTCCTACCCCATTTCGGTGCGTACGCGAACCGCGAGCGGATCCTGATCGGTTCCCGGCTCGCCGAGGAATTGGGCTTCGATTCTCTCTGGGTTCGGGACCATCTGGTGTTCGAACCCCACGAAGAGCTCGAGAACCCCAACATCGTCTTCTACGAGGCTCTAACGACCCTCACGGCTGTCGGTGCCGTCACCGACAGCATCACGTTGGGGACCGGATCGCTGATCCCGTTCCGCCATCCGATCCACACCGCGTTGTCGGTCGGGTCGCTCGCCCGGCTGGTCGGCGATCGGATCATCCTCGGCTACGGGGCGGGCACCTTCGATCACGAGTTCGAGGCGATCGGGATGCCAGGCATCTTCCGACCCGAGCTGGTTGAGTCGAACGCCAACATCCTGAAGCGCCTGTTCACCGCAGACCGGGTCGATTACCAGGATGCCCACTACGAACTCAAGGCGATCTCGATCGAGCCGAAACCGTCCGGCCACATCCCCTTCTGGTACTGCGGATCGACCCCGGCCTCGGCGCGGAGAGCGGTGCGATACTGCGACGGTTGGATGCCGGGAAGGACCACCCTGGCCACCATCGCCAAGCGGGTGGAGGCAATGGACAGGATGGCTGCCGAGGCGGGCCGTTCCCGACCCACGGTTGCGGTGATCCCGCCCACCTCCATCGCCAAGACCCGAGAGGAGGCGTTCGACGGCCTCAACATCGACGGCCTGCTGCGCTGGGCCAACGAACGGGGCAAGTGGTGGGTCAAGCCTCCTTCGGGTGTCTTCAGGACAGCCGAGGACATCCAAGGTTCGCTTATCGCCGGGTCTCCCGAAGACGTAGCGGAGGAGGTCACCAAGTTCGCTGCGGTCGAAGTGGAGCACCTGGTGTTCGACCTGCGCCTCAGGTTCGATCGCTGGTTCGAATCGATCGAGTTGCTCGGTGATCAGGTCCTGCCGCGGTTGCGAGAAATGGGTCTGGCGGACTGAATCTCGAACTGTCTCATATTCCCCGGCCCTAGCTCCGGCTATAACCTCAGCAGGCAGTACCGTCCAGGGTCGGGGTAATGGACTCAGACATCGACGCCGCTCAACCGGACATAACGCCCAGCCCGCCGCTACGCGTGCTTTTCCGCAGGAACTTCGGTCCCTACTTCTTCGGCAACCTGGCGTCCAACATGGGCACCTGGATCCAGAACATCGCCCTTGCGCTTCTCATCTTCCGGCTTACGGGGTCCACCTTCCTGGTGGCGATGACCACGTTCTCCCAGTTCTTGGGTCTGATCGTGCTTGCTCCGTGGACCGGTCCGGTTGCCGACCGCTTCGATCGGCGCACCCTGATCGTCGTCACCCAGGTAGCGGCTTCGTTGGCGGGCGGGGTCCTTGCCCTGGTCAATTTCCTGGGGCTGGTCACCCCCGTATGGCTTATAGGGGCCGCCCTGTTCTTCAGCGTCACGAAGGCATTCCTGCTCCCGGCGCAGCAGGCTCTGGTTCCGCATCTGGTGGAGCGGAAGGATCTGCAGGCCGCCGTGGCGCTCAGTTCGATCAGCTTCAACCTGGCCAGGGCGGTCGGACCGGTGATAGGGGCGGGGGTCATCCTGACCCTCGGGTTCACATGGGCCTTCTCCATCAACGCCCTCTCCTTCCTGGCTCTCGCTGCGGCGGTGATGATCGTCAAGGTCGAGAGGCGTCGCGGTGGCAGGACCGCCGAACGTACCAAGCTGCGGGAGACCATCCGTGTCGTGCGGAGGGATCCGCTCATCGGCCCGCTGTTGCTCGCCATCGGGGCAGTGTCGATCGCCGTCGATCCTGTAAACAACCTGACACCTGCTTTCGCCGTCGAGATATACGAGAGGCCGGACACGTTCACGGGCGTCCTGATCGGGGCATTCGGGTTGGGAGCGGCCCTGACCGCCGCCTTCGTAGTGACGAAGGTGAAGGCAACGTTCCGGAGTATCGCGGTCGGTATGGCCGGACTCGGTGCGGCGGTCGCAGCTTTCGGCTTGTCCACCCACGCGAACATGGGTCTCGCCGCACTCTTCGTGGGCGGGATCATGTACATCGTGTCGGTGACCCTGTCCACCACCCTCGTTCAGATCAACGTCGCCGAGGAGCATCGGGGCCGGGTGATGGCTCTGTGGGGTGTGGCCTTCCTGGGCCTCCGGCCGGTGGCGAGCCTGATCGACGGCTCGGTGGCCACCCTGGTGAGCGTGAGGTTGGCAGCACTGGTCATGGCCGTACCCGTTCTACTCGGAGCGGTCTACATGGCCCGGCGTATCGGGCGCACACGCCACTCCTGAGCACTCCGGGCAGGCGAGGCATCTACGCTTCTCTCAAGACCTTGATCGCTCGAAGGATGGACCGGCCACCAATAAGGTGTACGAACGGGAGATCGACTGGGGGAGACGTGACGGCAGACCGCTCTGTGGCTACAACCGACGGATTCCCGGGTGCGAAACGGCCTATGGCTTTTCCGATGAGGGCGATGGCGTCCGGCTACCAGCACAGCCCCTCGATGCATCCAGGGTCCTCGGCCTGGGCTTGCCTCCCGCCGAGACCTCTCTGGGGACCGAGCGAGGGGATCGCATTCCCGCCCTGCCGTATCCGGTTGTGGGGGTTCTTCGATGGATAGCGGCCGGTCTGCTGTCTTCTATCGCAGCCCCGGCGATGATTACACGCTGTTCGTCCGGGCCGAGGGATGCCGCCTCTGGGACGCAACAGGCCACGAATTGGTGGACCTGACGAGCGGCGTCTCCGGTGCGGCGATCATCGGTCAGGGACGGGAAGACATCGCCGAAGCCATGGTGGAACAGGTCCGGCGCCTCTCCTACATGCACACCGTGGCCGGCACCACCCTCCCCCAGGAGCAACTCGCGCAGCGGCTGGCAGACCTGGCGCCGGAAGGCATCAACCGGGTGATGTTCAGTTCCGGTGGGAGCGAGGCCAACGAGATAGCCCTCCGCATCGCTCGCCAGTACCACTTGGCCCGAGGTGATGCCTCCCGTTGGAAGGTGGTCGGCCTCGCGCCTAGTTACCACGGCGCCACCGCCGGGGCGCTGTCGATGACCGGCCGGTGGGACATCAACCGCAGTTACCAGCCGTATCTCTTCCGGACCGGCAAGGTCCCCGCTCCGGTTACCTACCGGGGGCAGTACCGGGGCCTGGCCTCCGAGGAAGTCGCCCGGCGGGCTGCCGATGCTCTCGATGCCGCCATCGAGAGCGAAGGTCCCCACTCGGTCTCGGCGTTCATAGCCGAACCGATCGCCTTGTCGACCGGCATGGCGGTTCCCCCCGACGAATACTGGCCCCTCGTCCGGGAGGTCTGCGACCGGCACGGAGTCCTGTTCATAGCCGACGAGGTGATAACCGGAATGTGGCGTACCGGGAGGTTCCTGGCCCTCGATCACACAGGCGCGGTGGCCGACATGACCACGATGGCCAAGGGGCTGGGAGCGGGCTACGCCCCGCTCGGCGCCACGCTGATCAGTGAAGCCGTAGCCGACACCATTGCCGCCGAGCAGCGACGGATGGCCGAGGTCCACACCTACAGCGGCAGCGCCCAGTCCTGTGCAGTAGGGCTGGCGGTACTCGACGCAATCGAGTCCGAAGGACTGGCCGAGCAAGCCGGGAAGAAGGGCGACCTGCTATCCGACCTCCTGGCAGACCTGATAGAGGACCTCCGGTGGGTGGGAGACGTTCGAGGGCGCGGCCTGTTGCGGGGAATCGAACTGGTGGAGGAAAGAACGGAGCGAATCCCTCTGCCTCCTGAGGTGGAGGTCACCCGGTTACTCCCCGAGGCGATGTGGCAGCGGGGATTCCTAGCCCGCGCTATCCACCATGGAAGCGCGCTGGTAGGGGATGTCATGAGCGTCAATCCCGCTCTGACAATCGACATTGAGGATCTGGAACGGGGTGTTGCAGCTCTGCGTGCCTCGGTACTCGAACTCGGCCCCAACCGGGTGGCTCGGTAACGCGCAACCGTAAGGTGTCTTTGGTTTGTTCGTGTCGATCCATTTCAGTATTCGGCATACGATTTCGTAGCAGGCTTTCTGGACTTCTGATACGGTTGATGCACAAGGTTTCGGCGGCGGGCCGCTCGGACCCGCCTGATGCCGGGAGGGGAGAGATCATGAGGTACCGGCTGGGACGAGGGCGGAAAGGCATCGCCCGGAAGCTCTTGATAGGTCTGTCCGTACTGCTCCTGGTAGCGGCCGCGTGCGGTGACAGCGAGCCCGAGCCCTCTGCTGAGGCGACCTCGGCTGCTACTACCGCGGCGCCACAAACCACGGCCGCTCCCGATACTACGGCGGCCCCTGACACCACGGCGGCACCCGACACCACAGCACCGCCGCCGGAGCGGGCCACGGTGAGGATCGCGCTCGACTTCATTCCCAACACCAACCATGCCGGTGTCTTCATCGCCCGATCAATGGGGCTTTTCGAGCGCGAGAACCTGGATGTCGAGGTCGTTCCCTGGGCGTTCACCGTCACCGGTGTCCTCGTCGAGGCAGGAGACGCGGACCTGGGCATCGCGTATCCACCCGACATCCTCCGAGAGGTGGCGCTCGGCTCGGCGCTGAAGATCGTGGCGGCCATCATCCAGGAGAACAACGTGGCGCTGGTCGTTCCGGCCGACTCTCCGTACCAGACGGCGGCCGACCTGGACGCGGCCGAGTCCTACGGTGGATACGGAACTCCGCACGAGCGACCGCTCGTTACCGAGATGCTCGCCGCGGCCGGGGGCTGATACGCCTGGCGATTTCCAGGAAGTGGTGCTGCAGGGCGGCGCGATCGAGGCCCTGATCGAGGACCGGGTCGACTTCAGCGCGGTGTTCCAGGGGTGGAGCGAGATCGCCGCCCGGCTGAGCGGCACCGAACTCCGTCTCTTCCCCTACGTCGACTTCATTCCGGAGATCGTGTATCCGGACGTGGTCTTCATAGCCCGCTCGGAGATGATCGAGCAACAACCGGACGTACTTGCGAGGGCTCTGAGGGCTCTGGGCGAGGCATACACGTTCGCGGCTGAGAACCCTGACCAGGCAGCCGACATTCTCATCAGCGAGGTTACGGACCTGCAGCAGAGTGAGCCTCTGGTCAGGGAGAGTGCCCAGTACCGGGCAGCCCAGTATCTCAACGAGGACGGAGTCTGGGGCTGCGTGCAGACGTCTCACTTTGCCGGTATCGGTGGTCTACTGGAACGGTCGGGTGTGCTACTCGACGAGGACGGTCAAGTGGTGACAGCACCCGAGTTCTCGGTGTACGCAACCAACGAACTCCTACCCGATTGCTGACACCTCGAAGGGTGCTGAACAGTGACGATTGCTCGGGCCTGCCGCCCGCCGACCCAGGAGTCATGCCGGTGACTGTCAGGCCGCCGGCGGATTGCTCAGCACCCTTCTCGACCGATAGGGCGAGTCTCGACAGGGACATCGTGGGCTGACGCGTGCTGAAGTCTGCTGCGAAGAACTCCGATAAGCGAGCAGCAGAACCGGTCTCACCATCGGCCGGCGCCCGTCCGGATGCCAAGCTGTCCCTCGTGCGAATGGGTTGGCCTCCTCTGGTCACCGTGCTGGCGGTCCTGGCGGCATGGGAGTTGCTCGTTCGCTGGCAGGACATACGTCCGGCGGTCCTTCCGACCCCCACCGATGTCCTGGATGCGATGTGGGACGACCGAGCCAACCTGTGGGGTGCCACGTGGATCACCCTGCAGACGGTGCTTCTCGGGTTCGGCTCCGCGCTCGTACTGGCGGTCGTGATCGGGGTCCTGGTCGACAGCTTCGGTTGGGTGAGGCGCAGTATCTATCCGGTGATCGTGGTATCCCAGACCCTGCCGATAGTTGCCATCGCGCCCCTGGTCGTGATCTGGTTCGGATTCGGGATCTCGTCCCATGCGTCCGTGGTCGCCATGTACACGTTCTTCCCGGTGGCTGTCGCCCTCGCTCAGGGCTTGGCGTCCACGGACAAGGACGCGATGAACCTGCTCAGGACGATGGGTGCCGGCAGGGTCCGTCTCCTGCTCAAGGTGCGGTTTCCGAGCGCTCTGTCGCAACTCTTCACGGGAATACGGGTGGCGATGTCGTTCGCGGTGATAGCGGCGGTGATCGCTCAGTTCGTCGGTGCGGTCGAAGGGCTCGGGATCTACATGCTCACGATGAAGAACGCGCTGCGGACCGACCTGGTCTTCGGGGCGGTGACCGTTACCTCGGCAGTCACCCTTCTCCTGTACGGAGGGGTCGTGGTCCTGCAGCGACTCGTCATGCCCTGGTACCGGCCCAAGACGCAGGGGGATCCCCGGTGACCATGGCACCGTCGGGATGGGCCGGACAGGGAGGCCTGACGATCGAGGGTCTGGCCAAGACCTTCCGCCCCAAATCGGGTCCGGTTGTGGCACTCGACGGCGTCGACATGGTGGTCGAGCCGGGGGAGTTCGTGACCCTGATCGGCCCCAGCGGGTGTGGCAAGAGCACTCTCTTCAACATCGTCGCCGGCCTCGAAGCGTCTGATTCGGGCTATATCCGGCTTGATGGGGGGCCCAGCCATGATCGGCTGGGAGAGATCGCCTACATGTTCCAGAAGGATCTCCTGTTCCCTTGGCGGACGGTCATGGGCAACGCGGTTCTCGGCCTCGAGATGGACGGCCTCTCCCGCAGGGAGGCGAGAAGCCTGGTCGGGCCGTATCTCGATCGTTTCGGGCTGGCCGAGTTCGCCGGCGCCTACCCGGACCAACTTTCCGGCGGAATGAGACAGCGCGTCGCTTTCCTGCGGACGATGGTCCAGCAGAGGTCGGTCATGCTGCTGGATGAGCCTTTCGGAGCGCTGGACAGCTACACAAGAACGAGCCTGCAACAGTGGCTGATGGGGGTCTGGGAGGAGATCCGCACCACGGTGCTGTTCATAACCCACGACGTCGCCGAGGCCGTTTACCTATCGGACCGGGTCTACGTCATGACCCCCCGCCCAGGTCGGATCCAGGCCGTGCTCGACATCGAACTACCGCGTCCGCGCGAGAAAGGGATCGAGATCACCGACGGATTCCTCCGGCTGGAGCGCACCCTGAAGGCCGAACTGCATCTGCACGGGACCGGCGGGGCATGACCGTCGAGGCTGTCCCGGCCACCGACGACCGTACCGTCATCCTGATCCGGAACGCGGCGGTCGTCACCCTGAACGGGGACTGGGACATCTACCACGACGGCCATGTGTTGATACGGGACGGCGTGGTGGTGTCCGCCGGCTCGGGGTCGGGCCCGGAGGTTGCCGGAGCCCGCACAATCGACGCGACGGGTCTGGTGGTCATGCCCGGCCTCGTCGACCTGCACTTCCACACGGACATCGAACGTGGTGGCTATTCGGAGTCGCTAGAGGTCGAGCAGGCACTCTTCCAGCACTGGTACCCGATGATGAGGAACCTGGACGCCGAGACCGCATACGCCGGTGCCCTCTACAGCTATGTCCGGGCGCTACGGGGTGGCACCACCATGGTCAATGACATGTTCCGGCATGTGGAGTCGCTCGCCCGGGCGGCAAGGGATGTGGGCATCCGCGCCACCCTCAGCAGCCTGGTGGCCCGTCCCGAGGACGGTCTGGATGTCCTCGAGGACAACCGGGCCGCGTTCCGTGCCTGCTCAGGCGGCGCGGATGATCTGGTCCGGGTCGTGGTGGGCATCGAGTGGATTCCCCTGGCCACGCCGGAGATGCTGGGAGAGGCGGCGGGCCTGGCCAACGAACTCGGTACCGGGCTGCACCTTCATCTGAGCGAGTCCCAGGCAGAGGTCGAGACCTGCTTGAGCGAGTTCGGGGCCCGACCGACCAAGGTTGCCTACGACCACGGTCTGCTCGGGCCCTCGACCGTGGCGGCTCACTGCGTGTGGCTGACCCCCGACGACATCTCCATGATCGCGGAGACCGGAACCCACGTGTCCCACAATCCGGCTGCCAACTCGAAGCTGGGAGAGGGGATCGCTCCCGCCGTCCGTCTTCTGGAAGCAGGCGTGAACGTCGGGCTCGGACACGACTCCACAGAAGGCAACAACACCATGGACATGTTCGACGTGATGCGGACCGCGGCATACCTGCAACGGGCCCTTTACGCGGACCCGAAGCTCATGCCGGCAGATCGGGTACTGAGAATGGCAACGGCCAGCGGGGCGCGAGCTCTCGGCGTAGATGCCGGCGTCATCGAACCGGGCCGCAAGGCGGATCTCATCCTGGTGGAGGCCGAGATGGATTTCTTCGACATCCGGTCCCCTGCATACAGGGCCAACCTGGCGCCCAGGATGGTCTTTGGCACGAACGGGAACATGGTCCGTACGGTGATTGTCGATGGGCGCATCGTGATGGAGGACCGGGTCGTCAAAACCGTCGACGAAGCGGAAGTAGCCGAGCGGGCCCGCGAGGCGGTCGCGCGCCTGGCCCGGCACAAGCGCTCGGGTGGATCACCGTGAGCTGGACCGAACACATGATGGAGGAGACCGCGCCGCTGTTCGACCGTATCTACGAGCACCCGTTCCTGCAGGAGCTCAGGACCGGAACTCTGGGCAACGACACGTTGGCCTTCTACTTCGAGCAGAACGTGCACTACATAGACGCCGTGCTCCGGTGCCGTGCGATCGTCGCCGCCAAAGCCCAGAACGACGAGATCAGGGACTTCTTCCTTCGCAATACGCAACTGATCCTCGACGAGTACTACCACCAGGAGGAAATGCTCCGCAACGTGGGGGGCACCTTCGAAGCGCCGGTCGCCCCGACCCTCTACGCCTACTCGCGCCACCTCTTCTACCTCGCCTTCGCTCGCGACCCGGTCGAGTATCTGGGGTCCTTCCTACCGTGCCCGCTGAGTTACGACGCCATCGGCTACCAGCTTGCGGATGCTCCGCTCACAGAGTTCCAGGCTGACTGGTGGGAGTTCTACATGAGCGAATCCCATCACACTCTCTGCAGTGACTACCGGGACTTCGTCGACCGCTACTCGCAAGGTCTCTCCGATGAACGCCGCGCCCAGATGCTGGACAGCTTCCGCATCGGCGTGAACTACGAGTACATGTTCTGGGACATGGCTTACAGAAAGGAACGCTGGCCGCTCGGCTGAGACCCGCCGAATCCGGCGGGCCGGCGGGCCGCGCGGGATTTCCATACCGGCCTTACCCTCCTAGAACCTCGACCTTCATCGGGGTGATGTGGTAGCTGTTGGTCGGCGCGAGGACATCCATCGGGCACGTACTCATGGCGGCCAGCAGGTCGACCTCGGCCCGGATCGAGATGCAGTCATTCGGCCGGGTGACGGGCTGATGTATCCGCATCACCTGGGTTTCGGGGTCCGGTTGGGTGTTCATGAACACCCCGATCGGGTCGGGAATCTCGGACGGTGCTACCCCGTGAGGCGTGAGAACCCCTTGGAGAAGTTCGAAGCACCCGTCCTGGGGGGCGACTCCGTACATCTCGTACATGCCGCGGTTGCACATCCTGCCGTAGAGGTCGTGTATCCCTATGACCGGTGACGTATCCTCGACAACGGTGGCAAGGGGGCGGAACCCGGTGGACCAGATGGTGTTACCGGGAGCCAGCCCGAGCGGCGGTTCGTAAGTCGAGGTGTTTCTGAGGTTCCTGGTGCGAGTCCAGGAAATCGAGTTCCGATCGCGGAGGTCTTCCCGTGCGAACAGGACGAGGTCTCCCACCTGGCCACCTTCGATGTCGGTGATACGGATGACCTGGCCGGCGTCTACCGTCCATGCCGCCGCAGCCTTGGCCGGAATGGTCTCCGCATAGATCAACCGGATGTCGCTCATTCCGCCTCCGTGACCATGGCCGGGGTGTGGATGGGAGTATAAGGGGACATCATGGCCACGACCCCTGAACGCTCGCGCCGTTCTCGACATGACGGGTCTCTGCGGTCGCTTCCGGCGATGGGCTTCGGGAGTGATCGAAGGCTCCCGCTAGATTTATCGACCGGAGGTTTGATCATGAGCTACGTTCCCGGCACGCCCATCGTGGTTACGGAATCCGACGGGGTGGGGCTGACCACTCCCGAGCCCTACGTGCGGCATGTGAAGGTGCTGCTCTCGCCGATGCTCCAGGAAGGCCTGGAGGACTTCGCGGTCGGCACGTGCGAGGTCCCACCACAGCAGATGGGGAGCCTCCACACCCATCCGGACGCCGCCGAGATCTGGATGTTCTCCGAGGGTCACGGCCGAGCGGTGATCGGGGAGGAGGAGATCGTCACCGGTCCGGGAACGGTTGTCTACACGCCGCCCGGTGTCAGCCACCAGTTCTTCAACACGGGCGACACGCCGGTCAAGCTCTTCTGGATGTACAGCCCGTCAGGCGCCGAGCGGGACGTGATAGAAGCCGAGTTCGGCTAGCTGATTCGAGTGCCAAAGCGCCCCTCCCACCACTCTCGATGACGAAGTGCCTGGTCAGCGGACGATAGCCAAGCTGCTACCACCGGCTCGGATCGTCTTCGTTGAGAAGGCAGGAAGAGACCGAGCCGTTCAAACCTGGTGGGGAGCCAGACAGAATCGCGTCAGGTATCGGTAGGCAGCGTGCTAGCGGCCAGAACTGCCTTGTAACTAGGTTAGTGAGCGTTATAATACAGAGTGAAAGAAAGGTATAGATGACAGCCGAAGTCGCGATCCTCAATCGTGAGGCAGTGGTCATGGCTGCCGACAGTGCTCTCACGCTGGGTGGCCAGGTCGGCAAGGTCTACAACAGTGCCAACAAACTCTTTGCCCTCTCAAGGCTGGAACCGGTGGCTGTGATGGTCTACGGAGGGGGCTCATTCGAGGGCATCCCGTGGGCAACGGTTGTCAAGGAGCACCGACGTCACTTGTCCCTCCAGACATTTGACACGGTAGAGCAGTACGCCGCGGAGTTCATTGAGTACCTCTCCTCCCTGATACACCACATGCCAGTCGAGTTCCTGCAGGCACGTGTTCGCATGAGGGCGTCTTGGGAGCTAGACCGGCTCCGGAAAGCCGTTGATCGCACCTTGGCAGACGAGCATGGCGATGGTGAACAGGTGGTTGGACAGGTACTCATGGACCAGATCGAGTCGAGGCTCCAGAGGCTCGAGGAATTAGATACCGGGGATGGTCCTGGCGAGTCGGTGGCTGCACGGGAGTTGGACGAGGCGATTGATGACTGGGACACATTGGTCAAGAGATCCTTGAAGGGTCTCCCGGTGACGGATCGCGTACGGACGAATGTTCGGGCGATGGTGTGTGCCTCTCTGGGTAACGCAGTCTGGGGACCGGCGTCTTCCGGTGTCGTTGTTGCAGGATTTGGCAGAGCACAGATGTTTCCAGCCCTCTCCCTTTATCTGGTCGATGGAGTGCACGCGGGTCGGGTACGAGCCCGCCAGTTAGAGGAAATCCAGATCGGCTGGGAGGATTCTGCTGCGATTTGCCCGTTTGCTCAGCAGGATATGGTGCAGACCTTCATGGATGGTCTTCATCCGGACTATCCCCGTGCTCTTGGGGAATTCGTGGACGAAACGATCAAGTTGTTCGCGGCTCACTTTGGTGACCGAGTGAAAGATGCGGTTTCGTCGGATGACTACGCAGCTTTGATAGATACCATGGATAGGGCGAGGCTGGACATTGTCGAGCACTTTCACAGTCAACTGAGAGACCTGCTGGAAACACAACACTCAGATCCGGTAATGGCGGTTGTCGACATGTTGCCGAAGGAGGAACTGGCTGAAATGGCCGAAGCGCTCGTTAACCTCACCTCGCTGAAGAGGCGAGTTACTCCTGACGACGAGACCGTAGGAGGTCCGGTTGATGTTGCGGTGATCTCGAAGGGCGACGGGCTGGTCTGGATCAAGCGCAAGCACTATTTCGCGCCCGAGATGAATCCCCGCTACTTCGAGCAGGACCGTGGACTTCGGACGTCTGATAGAGTAGGAGGTAGGAATGAACAGAACGTTAGAGGAAGCGATCCGCCGAGAGAAGATCAAAAAAAGCCGTCCTCCGGGCCGTACGGTGTACGTCCCGGGTGAGGATCCGAGGGCTTTCGGCCGTCGTGCTGCCCGCGATCTGTTCGAGAAGTACGTCAAGGATGCGGATACCAGCGTCGGTAAAGGGGAGACGGGCTGAGCGAGCAGCCGACCGGACGACTGGCTGTGCTGACACTGGAGACTTCAACAGATCGGGGCCTCGTCAACCCGATGACAGAGGCTGAACGGCTCCGACCCAACCAACGCAGGGACCCCCGCAGTCGACTACGGGAAGTCCAAGGCAGTGGTCAAGGCTTTACAGACCCGGCGAATCCGTTCGTCGCTGAGTCGTCCGAGGCGCGCCGTGAGGTGTGCTACCGAGACATTGAACACTGAGTCCAGTTGGACGACGCTGGGTAGCGTTATCGGTTCTTCGCCCGGTTCGAGCCTAACTTCGGTCGCGAGGTTGCGGATCACAGTACTGCACGGGGCGACGACCGTCCGCCTTAACTTCGGGATTGCTGCGTTTCTGGACAGCACAACCACTGGACGAGGGTCCCTGTCCGGAGCCTCGTACCACCAAACCTCGCCCCGTCGGGGTAACGCGCTCACGTAGTGGCAGCAGCATCCAGCAGGTCAGCCAGGTTTCCCCACTCGTCTTCTGTGTCAAGTGGGAGAGCGTCGTAGGCTTCGTATGATCGGTCGATCTCGGCGGCGCGATGCTCAGCGCAAAGCGATGCCAGGGCGCGGTCCAGCAGGGTGGCATCATTGAGGCCCGGTAAGGCAGCGCGAGCCTGGGTCAGGAGTTCATCACTCACCGTGGTGCTTATTCGTGTCCTGGGCATGCCACAACTATAGCATTGGAGTGCCACGCACGCCTTTGGCGCCGAGTTTTGTGGACCGCAGGTGATCGCACTACGAAGTACTGACGGACGGGTGCGTGAAGGGCATCCGCTGGTCTCGAGGCATGGCATGGGGACTCGATCACGACGGACAACTCTCACCTCGGAACCCCGCCTCCCAGGTCTTAGCCGCCGGCTGCGCACCTCTTCATTCGGTCAGAGTACCCTTGCGCCAGGCTCTGATGTAGTTGGCGCAGAAGTCGTCCCGGCCCAGGAGGGTGTCTTCGGCAAGGCGGTAGGCCGTGGACTCACGATCAGCGGCGAACACCGCGGGGAGTGGGTTCATGACAGGGTCGATGATGCCGCTGTCCGCTCCGGCATCGACGGCCAGGTTGATGAAGACGGTGTTCATCAGCTTGCGAGCGGGGATGCCGAACGAGACATTGCTCATCCCTCCCGTGATGTGGATGTCGGGTCCGTACCGGCTCCGGATGGTGCGGATGGCGTCGAGGGTGTGAAGGCCGAAGGTCCCGTCCACCGAGATTGGGAATACCAACGGATCGACGAATATGTCCCCTATCTCGATCCCCGCCCCGAGGGCCGCCTCCACCATCCGGGAGGCGTTGTCCACCCGCTCGGCCGCACTCGAAGGCATGCCGCTCTCGCCCGCGGCGGTGACGATCACCCTCGCGCCGTAGGTGACGGCCAGGTCGACGGCTTCGGTGCGTTCCAGGGACGCGGAGTTGAGCATGGGCCGCCGGTCGCCCACCCGGCGAGCGGTGCTGAGACCGGTTTCGATGACAGAGATGTCGGAGGAGTCGATCGAGATGGGAAGCTCGGTCAGCGAACCGACGTAACGGACCAGCCACTCCATCGCCGCCCGCTGCTCAGCAGTCTTGAGCGAGATCTCGTCCACGTTCACGTCCAGGTAGTGGGCACCCGCCTGCTCCTGGTCCACGACCACCCGCCGCAGGTACTCGTGGCCGTCCTCGGCATCGGGTCCGCCGTCCATCGCTACGTCGACCGCCAGCGCGACGTGCTTGATACGGCCTTCGTCGTAGGCCTGGCTCCGGCGCATCCTGCCGGAGATCGGCAGCAACCGGGGTGTTCCGTCGAGCCGCTCGTAGCGGACGCCTTCTACCCCATCCCAGGTGGCGAACCGTTTCCCCTTCCTGAGGACGATCCGGGTGGTGTGGACGTTCTCGCCGATGACGGTGAAGCGGGGCAGGTTCACGAGGCCACAAGCTCCGGTGCCAGGGTTCCGGTCGGTGGCATGGGGAGCTCAAGAGGCATGGGCTTCATCTGGCAGCCCTCCACGAAGATCTCGAAGAAGTCCGGGGTGGTCTCCAGTTCGATGTGGGTGATCTCCTTGGCGTGCTCCTCCGCTCGCCGGCGCCTCGACCGGTCCACGAGCAGGGCGCGGGCGCCATCTATCGCGGCGTTGCCCATCTTGACCACCCGGTCCTCCGGAACGGGGGCGATCAGCCCGATGTCGATGGCGTTTCGCACATTGAGGTAGGTGGCGAACCCCCCGGCCAGGTACAGGCGGTCGATCTCATCCGGGTCGACGCCCGCGGTTCGCATCACGATGAACTGGCCGCAGTAATTCGCCGCCTTGGCCTGGGCTAGGTTGCCGATGTCCTGCTTGGAGAAGGTGATACCCCGCTCGGGCACGACGTCGATGGAGAAGAGCTTCCGGTTCTCCGTGAACACCCCGAGGGGCGTCATCAGGCCCTTCCCCCGCAGTTCGGCCAGCAGGTCGGTTAGACCGGAACCGCAGATACCGGCGGCCGGAAATCCTCCGATGGTCTCGTAGCGGTCGGCCGAACCATCGGTGGCCAGGGTGATCGACTCGATGGCGCCGTCGTAGGCCCTCATACCGTACGTGATCAGGCCTCCTTCGAAGGCTGGTCCTGCGGGGCATGACGCCGCGTAAAGGCGCCCGCGGTGGTGGAGGATCACCTCGGTGTTGGTTCCCATGTCGACCAGCATCTCGGTCTCGCCGGTCTCTCCGAGTTGCACCGTCTCGAGGCAGGCAGCCGCATCGGCTCCCACATGGCTGGCGATCAGCGGGAGGCCGTACACCTTCGCGCGGCGGTTCGCCCGCAGCCCGAGATCGCGGGTCCCGGTCAGCAACGCGGTGTGGGCACGGAGCCCGGCCAGGTACTCGTGCTCGATCAGCGACTTGTAGGGTTTCTGGCCGATGCCCTGCACGTCCAGGCCGAACAGGACGTCCCTCATCGTGGAGTTGGCCGCCACCACGACCTCGTACACGTGTGGTGGGCGGAAGCCCTGGCCGCTGACCATCTCACGGATGGCCTGGTTGATGGCCGTGACCACGGCGTTCTGGAGCTCGCCGGAGACACCCGGGCGGGCTTCGTAAGAGATCCGGTTCATCACGTCGCTGCCGCCGAACTGCTGCGGGTTCTCGAAACTGGTCACCGCCGCCGTTTCCCCGGTTTCGAGGTCCACCATCTCGACCACCACAGTGGTGGTGCCGAGGTCCACCGCCAAGCCGTAGATGGCGCCCCGGTACACGTCGATGGCGGTGTCGCCGTACCAAACCTCTTCCCCCACCCGGGTGACCATCGGGTCGAGTGGCACATGCCGGCCACGTTGCCGGCTCACTTCGAGGATTCTCGGTCGCCTGCGCAGAGGCATGAAACTGATGTTGCGGTCCTTCCGCACGATCCGGGCCTGGCACGCCAGCCGGAAGTCACCGCGCAGGAACTCTTCAGGCTCCGTCGGGGGCGAGAGTGACGCCATCCCGTTCGTTATCTCCACCACGCATTCGTGGCACTCTCCGTTACGCAGGCAGGACGTCGGTACCTCTACGGCCAACTCGTCCGCGTAGTCGAAGATCGTGCGGTCGACGACCAGCGGCCTGGTACTGCCGTGGTGGGAGACGGTTGTCACCGCGGGGCCGCCTTTCCGGAGCGATCCTCTCGCCGCGATTCTGCTTCCCGCTTGATGTTCTCGATCTTTTCCTTGGCCCTGACCCGGGCACGGGGGTGAGCCTCCCAGGCGGTGCGGTAATCGAAGGTTCCGTCGTGACCGCACGAGAGCTGGTCTGGGTCTGACGGCGAAGCCAGTTGGTTGCGGCACCGGAACAGAGCCGTACAGAGGTCGTGCCGGTCCCGGTAGGGGCACCGCGTACGTGACGACACCTCGGCGTGTTCCACCAGGTCGGAGAAGATCTGCCCGATGCGGTCGAGCCTCTCCTGGAAAGCCTGCCTGTCGGCCGACACGGCGTACCTCCTAACCCCGGTGTTTCATGCCGGGGCTTTCGCCGGGGCGGACGGGGTGTGGGATATGAGCTTCTGACCAGGGATAACGGCCGTTTCGATAGTCCCGTCTCGGCCCGGCGTGACCTTCGCCCGTCGAGTGAAGCCCGGCCCGGTCGCGGCGATGTGGCATGCTGCCGTGGGTGTGTGTGGAAACATGAAGAATCAGGGCTAAGGGCGGACCTCGGCGGCCAGGGTCTTGGCTAGGTCGACGCAGGCGAGGGCATCCTTCCCGTAGCCGTCGGCGCCGACATCCTTGCCGAACTCGGGGGTCACGGGAGCACCGCCGACCATGAATCTTACTTGCTCGCGGAGTCCTGCATCCTTGAAGGCCTCCACGGTCCTGGCCATGTTCGGCATGGTGGTGGTAAGCAGCGCCGACATGCCGACGATCCGGGCACCCTTGGTCCGGACCGCTTCCAGGAACTCGTCCGGGGAGGTGTTGACACCCAGATCGATCACCGTGAACCCCCCTCCCCGCAGCAGCATGATGCACAGGTTCTTCCCGATGTCGTGAAGGTCACCCTGTACGGTCCCCATTATCACGGTCCCGATCGGCTCTACCCCCGACGCGGCGAGGATCGGCTCGATGTGGGCCATGCCGGCCTTCATGGCACGGGCCGAGATGAGAACCTCGGGAACGAAGACGAACCCTTCCCGGAACTTGATCCCTACGATTCCCATACCGGCGATCAGTCCGTCGTCCATTATCTCCAGGGCATGTATGCCGTCCGCGAGCGCCTGGGTGGTGAGGCGGTCGACGGTGACGTTGTCCCCCTCGATCAGCGCCGCCGCGATGTCCTGCATGAGCGACGATGAGCGGCTGAAGAGTTCGATGTTGCGTTCGATCTCGTCGGGCCGCTCCAGGAACTCCTCGATCTCCTCGCGGATCGTCTCGTTCGCTATGTCAGACAGCTGGGCCATTTCGAGTGGGCCAATCCTTAGCGCTCGCTCGTACTTACGGTTGGAGTGGGTTGAAGAGGTTCCGGCCAGACCGGATCTGTCCTGGAAACCTTTCCAGACCTTCTAGCGTAAACCAACCCTGCCCAGCGCGCAAGGGTAGGTAGGGAATCGACGGAGCCCCTCAACCGTCGTTCCCGGACTCCGGCGGATCGTGAACTATGAGCCGCCCGTCGGGCCGGTGGGAGTTCGAGTAGTCGCGGGCGGAATCGGCGAGGGCTTGGAGAACCTCCATCTTCGTTCCCAGCGGGACGGATCCCTCGGGTGCGACCCCGTTCACGCCCGCTTCGAGCACCGTCATGCACGCTTGGTAGGTGTCGTCGTAAGTGCCGCTGTACAGGGTGGTCGGGTTGTTGATGTTGCCCATCAGAGACATCCGGTCGCCGACGATCCTCTTGGCGACATGCGGATCCACCTGGGATTCGAAGTGGAAGCAGTCCCATCCCGCCTCGGCGAAGTAGTCGATGCGGTCGGTCGTCTCGCCACAGCAGTGGAAGATGCTGGGTCCGCCGATTTCCTCGGTCACGTGCTGGTGCATGTCGAGAAGGAAGTCGCGGTACATGTCAGGGCTGACGAGTTCCCGGTTGGCGTGGTCGGCCCACATGATTGCGTCGGCCCCGGCTTCGAGTTGGGCGTGGGCGGACATCATCGACGCGGGAAGCAGCACTTCGAGGTAGCGGTGGATCTTGCCGGGATCGAGGATGGTGTCCATGAGGAAGCTTTCGATCCCCACCATGTGGAATCCCACCGACCAGGGACCGTACACCTTGCCGACGATGCCGACGTCCGGGTAGCGCTTCCTGAGCAGCTTGATCGCTCCGAGTGCGGCCTTGAACGAACGGCGCTCCAGGTAGTCGGCCGGGATCTTGAAGTCCTCTGGATCCGAAAGTACGTGAGCGTTGGTCGCGGGCCAGTTGTCCTTGGTACCCCACCAGGTGGCGGCGTCCAAGGCATCGGCCTCGAGCTGGGAGTGGAATACCGGCATGATCGTGTCGAGACCCAGGTTCTCGTGGGCGGTGGCAGCGAGGCGGGCCATTTTCTCGGCATCCAGGTGAGCCTCCGGGAACGCCGCGTCGGCGATGTCCATCGCTTCGAGGGTCATGACCGAACTCAGCGTCATGGCCGGTACCTTGTCGACCCGCCCCCCGTAGAGTGCCGAGAGGAAACGACGCCTTGGCGTCATCCACTCCCCTGAGAGCCGCTTGAACTGTTCGCCCATGTCTCCTTCTTTCGCGCGGTGCCGCTGATCCCTCGAATGACAGGTTACACCCACACGGTGTGTTCCCTTGCCAGCCCATGGTAACGATTCCAGATCGATTGATCGGTGTGCGATCGGTAGATGAGTTTTCTGTCCTGACGGCTCGCGGGAGTTAGAGTCAGGGCCAAGAAGTACCAAGGAGGACTATGCAACGCTTCGTCATCGAGCGGGACATCCCTGACATCGGTTCGGCCGAGCGCGAGCAACTGCGCGCCGCAGCCGAGAAGTCCAACTCCGTCCTGCATGCCATGCAGTCCGAAGGCAAACACATCCAGTGGGAGCACAGCTACGTCGCCGGCGACAAGACCTTCTGCGTCTACGTCTCCGACAGCACGGGTCTGATCGACGAGCACGCCGAACGCAGCGGGTTCCCGGCGACAGTGGTCACCGAGGTCCGCAAGATCATCGACCCCACCACCGAGAAGGGTTAGACCGCTCGGTTGTTGGCGCTGTACAACCTGCGGCAATCGCGGGAGTGGTCACCGAGGGGCCGGTCACACTCATGATCGTCGATCATGCCGACCTCCCGACGATCCATGTGCCTATCGTTTGCCTGGCGGCGATGACCGTGTCACCGTCGACGGCCGGGTGACTCCATCCGGATCTACCCATTCACTCAGTTGGGAGTAATCGGCGTAGTCCGATGGAGCCTCTGTTGGTTCGGGCCGGACGTGACGGAGACTCCCGATCACTAGTAGATCCTTCAACTTCACTTTTAGCTTCACGCTGCCCCGGTGGATGCCCGACGGCCCTTGACCGAGCAGAGCCTCCTTGTGCTGTGGGGAGTTCTCGCCCTTGTTGGATTTGAAGCCGTAACCGGGGAAATGGGGAGACAAGTCGCGCATGATTCCATCCCTTACCACCTTGGCCAGGATGGATGCCGCTGAAATGGAAACCGAGGTCGCGTCGCCTTTCACCAGACAGGTGGTGTTGCCGGTACCCACGAAGTCCGTGGCGCCGTCGACGAGGATGTGGTCGGGATCGACTCCCAAGGCGTCCAGTGCCCGCCGTGTTGCCCGGCGCCGGGCCTCCTTTAGACCCCAGTCGTCGATCTCTGCGTGGGTGGCGTGGCCTACTGACCAGTGCGAACACCATTCGGTCACCAGATCGAAGAGGGCTTCTCGCTGCCTGTCACTGGGGTCTTTGGAGTCCCTCAGGCCGTTGGGGATCTGCTGGTTCCCGGGAACCACTGCGACCCCGACTGACACAGGTCCGGCCCATGCTCCCCAGCCAACCTCATCGACCCCTGCGACCACTGCATGGCCCTTTTCCCATCGGCGACGTTCGACTTCCAGGGTAGGGGTACGTCCCGTCTGGGCGCCGGAGAGTTGGACCACCCACTAAGCGTAGGCACTATCCAACCAACCCCCAAGCCACTAATACATGATCAGGCCGCCGCTCACGTTGATGGTGGCTCCGTTCACGAAGCCGGAGTGGCGCGAGGCCAGGAATAGGACCACGGTGGCGAGTTCCTCGGGCCGGCCCATCCGACCCAGCGGGCACATCGCCATCGCCCGCTCCATCACTTCCGGAGTGTTCTCCTGGTGCTGCATCGGTGTGTCGACCTGGCCGGGGGCCACGGTGTTCACCAGGATTCCGTGGGGTCCGAAGGTGCGGGCGAATCCCCTGGTCATCGAGACTATCCCAGCCTTGCTAATCACGTAGGCGTCGCTTCCGAGGAACGGGCCCACCAGCCAGGCCATCGATGCGAAGTTGATGATCCGGCCTCCTCCGCCACCGGCCACCATCGCGTTGCCTGCCTCCCGGTTGAGGAAGAACGACGCCTTGAGGTTGACGTCCATCTGCAGGTTCCAGTCCTCTTCGGTCACGTCGTCGAGGCTACGGCGGCGCAGGACCGCGGCCACGTTGGCGAGCGCCCAGAGATCGCCGAGGCGGCCGACCGCCCAGGCCACCAGATCCGGGATCGCAGCCGTGTCCGCGAGGTCGAACGGAACAGCCAGGTGGTCGGTCCGGCCCTCGAGGATCGCCACTGTCTGCTCCAGACCGTCGCGGTCGATATCGACCGCCGCCACCCGCGCCCCCGCAGTCGCCATCATCCGGGCGGTGGCCCGACCGATCCCGCCGGCGGCGCCGGTCACGATCACCCCCCGCCCCTCCAGGCCGGCCCCGAGACTCCACGACGGATCCGAGAGCATCGGAGCGTCGGGCCGGGGCTTCATGGTCTTCCTACCCCGTCGGGCTGGGCACGCCCCCGGGGCCAAGGCCGGGGATCGCTAGGACGCGAGCGGGATTGGCGACCATCAACGTCTCCACCTCGGCGTCGCCCCAACCGCAGTCGCGAAACAGCGGGATCACGTGGTCGAGGATGTGGGCGTATCCCCAGCCCCCGTACGCCAGCAGGCGGGTCTTGACGCCGCCCATGTCCTGGGAGACGAACAACTGCTCCAGGTATCCGCGCTGAGCCAGCGCAACCAAGCCGGCGACGATGTCGAAGTCGCTGGGCGGGTACTTGCCGAGACCGATGAGGGAGTGGTCGAAGCCCATCAGGTCGTACGCAAGGTTCGTTCCTCGCTCGAGGAGATCGCGCTGGTAAGCCTCGTTCGTGATGGCCGTGTTCATGTGTCCCAGCACCACCCGCGCCGGGTCGACCCCCTCCGAGACGAGCACGTCGAGCACCTTCATGCCTTCGAAGCCCCATGGGTGCAGGTGGATGCTGACCGGAAGGCCGGTTTCCAGATGAGCCCAGGCCGCGGCCCGCACCATGCGCAGCTCTTCAGGCCGCACCGGGTTGCTGGTGCCGATCTCGCCGATGATCCCCGGACGGATGCCGGTACGGCCCACGCCGTCACGCCAGTCCCCGACCAACTCCCCGGCGATGTCCTCGGTCGAGCGCTCGGCGGTGCCCGGCGGGTGGCTGCCACCCAGGTAGTAGCCGCCGCCCATGACCACCTGCACTCCGCTCCTCTCCGACATCTCCTGCAGGATGAGGGGCTCCCTCGACATGTGGCTCGGGGTTACCTCGACGATGGTCCGGCCGCCCGCCTCGTAGAACGGTGCCAGTTCGTCGACGATCTGGTCCACGTCGGTCTGGTGGTAGTTGTCCGGGAACCCGCCCGGGTTCCATCTCGCCTCCGCCGCTGTGTGGATGGTCAGCGGTTCGTCCGAGACCACCTCGTAGGGATGAAGGCCGAGTAAGGGGCGGAAATCGATGTACAGGTGCTCGTGAATGTGCGTGAAGCCCAACTCGGAGACCGGCACCGGTCCCCGAACGGTCATCGCCCAGCCCACACTCCTACCAGGCTGGTGTGAGACCTCGTCACGGGCCGTCGAACGATGACATGATGCCTGGTCAGAGCAAGGCGGGCCGTTGCTCCCCATTGTTTAGACCACCCTCCTACGGGTCCGGTCGGTCATGGGACATTATCTCCGGTTCACCAGCCGCTCCCGAAGGTGATGACGGACCGCGGCACGTTACCGTTCCGCAAGTCGTCGAGCGCCTCGTTGACCTGGTTCAGGGGCCTCGGGTGGTTCACCAGGTGGTCGGTCGTGATCGCTCCTCGCCGGTGGAGGTCGACGACCTCCCGGATGTCCTGCGGGGTGAAGCCGCGGGAACCGGCCAGGGTCGCCTCCCGCCAGATGAGGCCCATCACCTGGATCGGGACCGGATCGAGAGTGGAGCCCACCGCCACGACCCGGCAGCCCACCCCGGCAGCGTCGAAGGCCTGCTGGTAGACGTCCGCCGATCCGACGGTCTGGATGATCACGTCGGGTCCCCCCGGGCCGGACTTCTCGGCGATGCGCTCGACTACGTCCCCTCGGCTCTTGATTACCGTATCTGCGCCCATCCTGGTTGCCATCTCGAGGCTGGCGTCGGAGCGGCTCACCGCGATGACGCGGCACCCCAGATAGGACGCCACCTGGACCGCGTTGGAGCCGATGCCGCCGATCCCGAAGACCACCACGGTTTCCCCGACACGGGCGTGAGCGATCCGGACCAGGGCATGGTACGGGGTGGCCACGGCATCGGTCAGCACCGCAACCGCCATCGGATCGTCGTCCTCGCGGACCGGGATCACGGACCGGGCGGCCAGAACCACCTTCTCGGCGAAGGCACCGTCGAACTCGACGCCCATCCTCCGCACCGATAGGCACATGTTGACCCGGCCGGCCTCGCAGATCCGGCAGGCCTTGCAGTGATCGATGTAGTAGAGGGCCACCGGCTTCCCGACCGCTACCGAGTCCACTCCGGGACCCAGCGCCGACACCACACCTGCGGCCTCGTGGCCGGGAACCACGGGCAGGGTCGAAGCGAATCCGCCCTTCTGGAGGAACAGGTCGCTGCCGCAAACTCCCGTGGCGCGGATGTCCACCACCACCTGGCCGGGTCCCGGAACGGGGTCCGGGCGTTCGGTTAGCCTCAGCGGTCGGTCGTAGCCGTCTAGTACGGCGGCCCGCACCGCTTCACCCGGTTCCGGGCAGTCCCAGAGATCCGGCGTCGGGCAGGGAGATGGCCTGGAAGTTCGACGAGCCGAACGCCTTGGGCTTCTTCCGTCCGACCCTCGTGTAATACTCCTCGGGAACCTGGGTGGGGTCCTTGAACATCTCCCACTGGCACTGCTGGCGAACGTCCGGGTCCCGGTCGGTGTCTGGATACACCGGCGGGTCGACGGTCCGGACCGGGTATCCGAAGCGATCCATGGGCATCTCCTCCATGAGGATGATGCAGTGGACGCAGTAGAGGCAGATGCCCTTCGTGTAATGATTCCACGAAGCCTCCTCGGTCGTCACCGCCCAGTTGTAAGGAGGTTCCATGCGGGGCGGCGTGCCCTCCACCCAATCGCCCCGAATGGTCCGCTGGCCGGAGCCGCACGGGTCGAAGCGGAGTATGTAGCGGTCGTCGGTCTCTATCAACTCGAAGTCGCCCGTCCGCTCGGGGCCGACGAGATGGCCGCGCATGGATTCACAGGCGACCAGCATCAGGGTTTCCAGCGCCTCGTCCCAGGGATGCTGGTCGATGTCGAACTTCTGGTAACGCCACGCAAACAGGGGAATCAGGACCAGGTCGTACATGTCGACCAGGCCCGGGCCGCCGTGACGCTCGTAGATCTCCGACATGAGGCCGTAGGTGTGGTCCACATCCCGGTCGTGGGTCTGGCGCCAGGTCTCCTTCATGGTGGCGAGCGCCTCGAGGGCCGCATCGGCCTCCTCCCGGTAGATGTGGGCGAGCAGCTTCCTCTGTTCCTGCTTGAAGCGGTCCCAATGCCTGCGGGGCTTCCATGGCGAACCGTCAGGAAGGGCGATCTTCTCCACTATGCCGGCGTTCACGGCGTCCACGTCCTCGCCGGTCGCACCCTTGGTCTTCAGAAACCCGCTCAGGTCGTTTATCCACTGGCGGTAGAGGAGGAAACAGACGCTGGCCTCGTCGACGAAGTAGTCGGCCAGGTCCGCCGCGTCATCCCACCGGCTGTCTGCCACCGCCTCCTGGATCTTGCGGTAGGTGCCGATCTTCTGATCCTGCCAGGAACCGAGGCGGACCCGCCTGCCGAGCACGTCGGAGAACTCGATACGGGTCTCGGTGGTCATGTTGCCTCCATTCCTGAGATCGATGGGTGGTGCCGTGGTCGTGTGCCGGCCGCTCCGGTACCGTACCCTAATCCTCGTGCGGTTCATCCCATCGGCGGGCTCGATGGAGACGTCCGGTCCTGAGGGTTCGGGGGCATGGCACGGTTCGGTTAGCTGGAAGGGACAGGTGCGAGTGAAGCACGCCATCGCAGTGATGCACCCGTACTGGCGCTTCTGGGAGGCGAGCGCCGGGGGTCCTGCCTTCCGCGACGAGCGTCAGCGCCTACTCGACGAGGTGGTTGACGTACTCGGCGGCTCCGGTGCGGACATCGTATGGAGCGGCCTCGTCGACTCGCCTGTGGCCGGGTCGGAGGCGGCAGCCGATATCCGCGCGGGCGGCGCGAGCGTGGTACTCGTTGTCCAGTCCATGGCGGCGCCGCCAACCCATGCCATGGCGGCTCTGGACGTCCTCGATGATCTGCCGGTCGTGGTGTGGGCGGTCCAGCGGAGCCGGGCTCTGAGGGCGGCCTTCGACCAGTCGGACATAACGAAGTTGGGAGCGACCGTGGGCACCCCGATGGTCACCAACGTCCTCGGCAGGCAGGGCCGACCGTTCGAGTTGGTAGTCGGAGCTATCGAGGACCCTCAGATGACCGAGCAACTGGGGGGAGTTCTCCGGGCGGCAGCGACTGCTCGCCTCGTGTCGGGGGCCCGGATAGCACGGGTAGGGCGACCCATCGAAGGGTACGATTGCGTCGATGTCGATGATGCCGCTCTCCGATCCGCCACGGGTATACAGCTGGTCCCGGTGGAACCTGCGGAGATCCGGGACCGGTACCGGCTGGTAGGAAGTACCAGCGATCTCGAGGGCGAGGTCGCGGCCGGGTTCGATTGCCTGGCAGACGGGACCGAGGGCTGGGCCAGGTCCCTGAGGCTGGCCAGAACCATGGAGGACCTGGATCGGGAGCATGGGTTCGCCGCCGGGGCCATGAACTGCCACGTGGAGGAGATCCGGTTCGGGGACCACCCCGGGGTCACGCCTTGTTTCGGTCTGGGGCGGGAGACCTCGAGGGGCATACCGTGGTCGTGCGCGGGAGATGTAGTGACCGCGGTGGCCATGCTGGTCGCCAGGCACCTGGGCGGGGCGGCGCTCTACCACGAGGTTGAGGCGATCGACTTCGACGCGGAGGAGGTGGTGCTCGCCAACTCGGGTGAGCATGACCTCGGATGGTGCCCGCCGGGGGTCCGTCCCCGCCTCATCTCGAACCCCTGGTACCGGAGTGATCCCGTCACCGGCGCCTGCGCGTGGTTCGAGCTCCCTGCGGGTCCGGCCACCCTGGTCGGGTTCACGCCCCACCACGCCGAGGCGAGCGGGTTCCGTCTCATCGCGGCCGAAGGCGAGGTGACCGGTAGGTCCTTCCCGCAGAGCCCCACGGTGGGGGGCGCCTTCCGCTTCAGCGGGAACGAGCCGGTGGAGTCGGTGTGGAAGCGGTGGGCCGAGGCGGGCGTCAATCATCACAGCGCCGCCGCTCCTGGACACTTGGCCGACCAGGTGGAGGTCGTGGCGCGGTTTCTGGGCATCGGCTTCGTCCGCGTCAGCTAAGGCGGATGGGTGCTGGCGTGGCCGGATGAGACGTCCTGGCTGTGGGACGGGGCGCAGTGCCTGCCCAGTGGTCGAAGCCCGGGTCACTATGAGTTGTCTGCATGGTGGCCCCGCTGCTGGTCGAGGATCCTGATGGGGGCCCAGGTCGTCGGTTAGCCCCGACCTTGAAATAGGGGGGTTGTGGTGGGCGAATTGAGATATTGGATATGCTTGTCTGGCAAGGGATTACATCTGTTTTGATGGTACGTCTCGGCCCGGCCGCAATGACGTGGTTGATGCGGCATTCTGCCGTGGGGTGTGTCCGGAAACATAAGGAATCAGGGCTAGTGGACGTGGCGGGATCCCGGTACGAGAATGTGTAGAAAGAGCGCAGATGGCCGAGCATGCGACACGGGAAAGCGTCCGCCCAGATCCCTGGGCAACCCTGGCGGACGCCAAGCGCGAGGCAGCCGCAGTTGCCCGCTATGCCAGGGCGTTCTACGGGGATAGCCTGAAGAGCGTCTGGTTGTACGGATCGCGTGCCCGTGGAGACCACCGGCCGGATTCGGACCTCGACGTGCTGCTGGTACGCGACCTGCGTGACGACTTGGATTCCATCGCAACCATGGAGGATCGGACCGACTGGCCGTTTCGCGAGTTCTTGGAGGAGCGGATGGAGGGGTATTCGGTCCTGTTCACCCCGATACAGATCCATTCTGTGGAACCGGAGCAACTGGATACCTGGGACACCATGTTCTTCCGGAGCGTACGAGAAGACGGGATCAGGATCCTGTGACCTCAGTGGAGGAGGCCTTCGGTTGGTTGTCTTATGCCGAGGACACACTCCAAGAAGCGAAGGACACTCTGGCGATCGGTAAATACGGAGTGGCGGTCAGCCTCTCCTACTACGCGTGTTTCTACGCGGCCAAGAGCATTCTGTCGTACTCGAGAGAGAGGGATCCAAAGACACACTCCGGCGTCATCAGCAGGTTCGGCGAGTTGGCGGTGCGGGGGTCCGACTTCCCCTCCGAGGTGGCGAGGTTCCTTGCCTATCTTGCCGAGCAGCGGGGCAGGACCGACTACGACCTCGGTTACAGGGAGAAGTGGCGGAGTGACAATGCTGCACCGCTGCTGGGCATGTCGGAGACTTTCGTGGCCGAAGTACGTGCTTGGTTCGCTCGACACCATGGCCATGATCCGGAGTTGGACCGATGAACCTTCCGCTTGGACAGGCGGGTGATGAAGGCGGAGGAACCGGAGGGGCCATAGGGTGGTTCCGTCGGGTGAGGCACTGCGGCGCCGCCGCTCACGCGCTTGGACCCGCAAGGACAGAGATCGTGATCCGGCTCACGGGCAACGGGTCTTGCACCCCGCCGACGCGCGCATCAGGACTCTCGATCGTTCAGCGTCCGTCGATGTCGAAACCGCACGGCTTGTCCGCAGGGTGATCCCACACTTCGGGGGGCGCGGTAGCCCAGATCGACACGGCAAAGGTCCAGATCACGCCGCCCACGCCATCGAGGTCCCCTTGCTCGTAGAGCAGGTACCGGCATGTCATGCCGGCATCGGGGTCCTCGGGGTCGTAGCGGCGGTTGGTCTCGCACCGCGCCAGATCGGCCCACGTGGGGCCGGTCCTGCCTCCCCCCAACCGCAGGTACTGCCGATCTACGGAGTCCTGTCCGTTCCCGCCGAGGGTGGCTATCGCGTGGCGCAGTATGGCCCGGCGCGCCTCGGCGACCGTCTCGACCACGGCGATCCGATCTCCCTTGATCACACAACCCGCCCCCGCTCCCAGCCTGACCTTCATCGCCAGGCCGGCTCGGTGCTTGACCCAGCGGAGCGCCTCCGCCCAAGCTTCCTCCCTACTCCCGAAACCTGACCACCCGATGTCTCTGATCGGTTCACCGTCGAGTGTCGGGATCCAGCGGTCCCCCCACTCCTGGCCGGCGCCCGGAGTGGGAAGGTCGTCCCCCCGTGACGGTTCCATCCTTTCCATTCCATCCTTCGTAGCGTCGAGTTTCTCATCCATGGTTTCATAGGCTACGAAGGGGGTGTGACATGACAACCCGGCCCTGCTCGAGACAAGCGGGCAGAGTCCGGAAGTCCGACTTCGGTGCGTTCACGACTCGCCGGCCGATCATTCCTGTGCCTCCAGTTTCGGAGGCGGTATCGTTCCGTTAGCCGCCGAGGGAAACGCGGCTCGATAGGGGAGATCCTGAAGTGACGATGCAAGCGATCATGGTGCTGGCGATCCTGGTTGGGACCGTGGCGCTGTTCGTTTCGGAGAAATACCCGCTTGACCTCGTTGCGATGATCGGCCTCGGCACGTTGCTGGCTTTCCGTCTGGTCACACCCGAGGAAGGATTCTCCGGATTCAGCAACCCGGCGACGCTGACCGTCGCCGCGATGTTCATTCTGAGCGCAGGGCTGCAGAAGACCGGCGCGACGGCGGCGGTTGGGCGCCTCATGGTGCGGTTCGGCACCAACCACTACGCGGCCCTCATCGTGATAATGGGCACGATCACCGTCATGTCGGCGTTCGTGAACAACACCGCGGCGGTTGCCGTGTTCATACCCCTCGTGATGATCCTCGCCAACCGTCGCCGGATGTCAGCATCAAAGCTGCTGATACCCCTTTCCTACGCCTCCCAGTTCGGGGGAGTGTGCACCCTCATAGGAACCTCGACGAACCTGCTGGTCAGTTCGATATCGGAGCAGGCCGGTCACGGATCGTTCAGCATGTTCGAATTCTCCCGCATGGGTCTCATCCTCTTCGCAGCCGGGGTTGCCTTCTTCCTGTTGCTCGGACGATGGTTGCTCCCGGACCGCCAGGTGAGAGAGATAGCCGCTACCTACCACCTGGGTGAGTACGTGACAGAGATGAGGGTTCGCCACGACTCGCCGCTGGTGGGAAGATCGGTGCTCGACAGCAGGCTCGGGGCCGAGCACGATGTGACCGTCCTGCGCGTGCTGCAGGTGGGCGAGGCCGGCTGGGCCCCTCTGCGACAGGTGCTGGAGCCGGATCACGTCCTCCTCGTACACGGTTCGATTGGAGAGCTCATGCGGCTCCGCTCCTTGGGTCTGGAGATGAATGTCGACTTCAAGCTCCGCGACGAGACACTGCAGACCGAGGACCTGCGCCTCGTTCAAGCGCTGGTGGCACCCGGTTCGAGCCTCATCGGTCACACCCTGAAGGAACTCGACTTCCGGAACCGCTACAAGTCGCTGGTGCTGGCGATGCTGCGGAGGGGTGAGACGATCAACGACAAGCTGAGTTCGATCTCCCTGAGCCTCGGAGACGTGCTGTTGCTCCAGGCACACGAGGGCGACATCACCGGCCTGCGCCGCAACAAGGACTTCATCGTCCTCGACGAAGTCCCGGGTACGGCCTTGCGCCACAGGGCTCCCCTCGTTATCGGCATCCTCGTGGCGGTTGTGGGTCTGGCCGCGTTCAATGTTTTCCCGATCCTCGTCACCGCTTTGCTCGGCTGCGTGGCCTTGCTTGTCACCAGGGTCCTGCACATCGAGGAGGCCTACAACGCCATCAACTGGCAGGTCATCTTCCTGCTCGCCGGAATCCTCCCGCTCGGGATTGCCATGCAGACCAGCGGCGCAGCCGGTTTCCTGGCGGAGCGGGCGGTGGGGGTGGTCGGCGACATGGGCCCGGTAGCGGTGCTGGCAGTCATCTACCTGATGACCTCGATCATGACCGACACCATGACCAACGCGGCCGCCGCGGTGCTGCTGGCCCCTATCGCCATCTCCACAGCGGAGCAGATCGGGGTTGATCCGAGGCCGTTTCTCATGGCGATCACCTTCGCCGCCTCGACCGGGTTCTCGACCCCGGTCGGCTACCAGACCAACACGATGATCTACAACCCTGGTGGGTACAAGTACACGGACTTCCTGCGTACCGGTGTGCCTCTCAGCATCCTCTTCTGGATCCTGTCGGTGATCTTCATCCCCCGGCTGTGGTCCTTCTGACCGGTCCCATGGAACGGGAGCGCCAGGATACCGGTGCCGCTGCCCCGAGATACGGGACAGCGTCCTTGCGTGACAGGCCGTTGATGATGCCCTCGAGGGGAGCGGCCGCGTGACGTGGGAGATCGCATTCCTCATCCTGCTGCTGGTAGTGATGGCCTACCTGTTCCTGACGGCCAAGCTGCCCGTGGATCTGACCGCATTCCTCGGCTTGACGGTGCTCATCCTCGGCGGGTACGTGGGGCCTACGGAAGCCTTCAGCGGCTTCGCGTCGCCGGCCGTGATCACCATGCTGGGGATATTCGTAATAAGTGCTGCGCTGCTCTACACCGGCATCGCGGACATGGTGGCCTCCAAGGTCTACACGCTGGTGGGGGGCAAGGAGATCCCGCTCATCATCACGCTCATGCTGGTGTCGGGGGTTCTGTCCGCGTTCATGAACAACATCGCTGCTACGGCGGTGTTGATGCCGGCCGTGGCGGGAATCGCCCGGCGTTCCGGCCTGTCCGCCTCCCGGTTGATGATGCCCCTCGCCTTCGGGTCGATACTCGGGGGAACCACGACGATGGTGGGGACGCCGCCCAACATCGTGGCGGCGACCATTCTCTCCGAGCAGGGCCTCGAGCCCTTCGGCCTGTTCGACTTCACCCCGATCGGCGTTCTGCTGCTGCTTGCCGGCGTTCTCTTCATGATCACGCTGGGAAGGAAACTCCTGCCCGATCGTCAGGCGGGACCCGGCGAGACTGAAACGACGGACCTGACCCACATCTACCACCTGGAGGAGAGGCTCTTTACGATCCGGCTCCCGAGAGAATCCGCGCTCGACAACCTCAGCCTCGCCGAGGCCAACCTGTCCGGTGCGCTCGGTATCCAGGTGGTCTCGATCCTCCGCCAAGGAAGTAGGAACTTCGTTCCGAAAGCCGACACCAGGCTCAAAGGCGGGGACGTGCTGCTTGTAGAAGGACGCCTCTCCGACCTCGAGGACATCATCAGGGTGGGAGATGTGGAACTGCGGCCCACCACTACACGCCAGATCCCACGCCCAATGAGGGGTTTCACGGCGATCAGGGCCGAGGTTCGGGAGGGCTCGGGGTTGGTCGGCAAGAGTCCCCGGGAGGCGCAATTCCGGGAGCGCTACCACGTGGTGATCGTCGGGATCGAACGAGGCGCCGAGACCCTCCGCGAGGGGCTGGGTTCGGAGAGCCTCGAGGCGGGCGACTGGATCATCGCGCTGGGTGCTCGCTCCGAGTTGTACAAGATGCAGTCCGACCCGGACTTCCGGGTCCAGAGTCTGGGGTTGGCCGCTTTGAGGTCCCTCGAGGGCTACATGTCGGTTATCCGGATCCCTCCAGGATCGTCCCTGGTCGGGTCGACGGTTGGCGGCAGCCGTCTGGGGGAACTGGTGGGGGTGACCATCGGTGCCATCATCCGGGATGACGTAACCCGGTTGGCGGTACAACCCGATGACGTCATAGAGGCGGGGGGCGGGCTCCTGGGCGCCTGTGGCCGGGCGCGCGGGGGGCGTCTCGGGGCGGGCTGGGGCGTGCGCGGGGGGGCGGCGGGCTCCTGGTCGCATGGGCCCGGGCCCGCGTCGAGCATCTGGTCCGGATCGGCGACATACAGGTGGACGCCCGGGCAGGCGAGATGGGGCTCGAGACCGAGGAATTCGGCATCGTGGAGGTGGCCCTGGCACCGCGCTCCGCCGTGGTCGGGAAGAGGCTGCGCGACCTGGAATTCCGCAATCGCTACGGTCTCCAACTGCTGGCTGTATGGCGGGATGGCAAGTCGATCTACACCGGGTTGGCCGACCTCGTGTTCAAGCTGGGGGACGCCCTGCTGGTGCAGGGTCCCTGGGAGCGGATCCGGCTCCTCGGTTCCAACCCCGACTTCGTGGTCCTCTCCGCGGAAGGTCTCACGCCGCGGCGACGCCAGAAGGCCCCGCTCGCCCTCGGCGCGCTACTCCTGATGGTGGGCCTGGTGGTTTTCGGGATCGAGCCGATCCATGTGGCCGCTTTCATCTCGGCCAGCCTGGTCCTCCTATTCGGTACCGTCACCATGGAGGAGGCCTACCGCGCTATCGAGTGGCGGACGATCTTCCTCGTGGCGGCCGTGCTGCCGGTGGGCTTCGCCATGGAGAGAACCGGCGCAGCCTTGCTTCTCGTGCAAGAGGTCAAGGAGGTGGTCGGTCCGGAAGGCCACTACGCCATCCTGGTGGCCCTGATCCTGCTCGCCAGCCTCCTCAGCCAGGCCCTGGACGGCGCCCCGGCGGTCGTGCTGCTGGCCCCGGTAGCCCTGGAAACGGCTGCTCAGTTAGGCATGAACCCGCACGCAGCCATGATGGGTGTGAGCCTGGCCGCCTCGGCCGCCTTCATGACCCCTTTCAGCCACAAGGCCAACCTCCTGGTCATGGGCGCCGGCGGCTACCGCTCGATCGACTACGCCCGGGTCGGTTCTCCCCTCACGGTCTTCGTCCTAGCCATCGTCGTGGCGCTGGTTCCGTTCTTCTATCCCCTCTGAGCCCGCCAATCGCGTAGGAGGCGCCCCGAGTCTGTCCCAACCTCGCCGGCCGCCGCAGTCCGTAGGTCGGTTAGGCGAGTAGTCACACTGCCGTGTAGGCGATTCCGAGTATTTCGGCGGTGCGGGCCAGGACGTCGCCGTGGTGGCCGGGGAGGAGCCCGGCGTGATGGGTGGCGCCGGCTTCGCACCAGCGTGCGTATGCGCCGGCCACGTCGCCGGAGCCGAACCGGAACATCCCGTTGGGGCCTTCCATGGCGTGGTGTTTCGAGTCGAGGATGCGACCTTCGGCGCCCGCCAGCACCCATCCGCCGGTGTGGTTCACGGGGGTCAGGCTGATGAGGGTGGCAGGCCCTTCCGGCAGTTCGAAGGCCACCGCGGTGCCGGGACCGTGGTCTCCCAGGTAGTGGTCCTCTGGCAGCAGGCGCACGGTGGACGACGGGGCCCGGATGCTCAAGTCCCCCTCCCCGCCGTTGGCCACGAGGATCCAGTTGCCGGGGAAGTCCAGCTGGTACAGCTCGCAGTACAGCGCGGACCCGGCGATCTTCTTGCCCAGCGCCAGGGCGATGCCGGTGGGGATGTCTCCCGTGCAGGCGAAGGGTCTGCCTTCCTGCGTGCAGAGCGCCACGCCCAGGCAGGCCGTGATGCCCACCCCGGAGTTCCATCGGAGGGTGTCGCCGTGGCAGTTGACGGCTCCGGCAGTGGCTTCGTGAGTCCGGCAGAGGCTGTCCATGGCGAGCGCCAAGCGGGCCGAACGCTCGAGTGTCGGATCATCCACCGCAGACCCGTCGAACCGTTCCCGCAGGTCGCTGATCAGGGAGGCGGTGCGTACATCGTCAACCGCGGCGAAGGCTGCGCTGATCTCGCTTCCGGCGATATCGATGACCTCGACTCCGAGAGACTCCAGTTCCTCGGATGACACTTCCACGTCGAGATAGCCGGAGATGGGAGCACCGATCGCCAGCATCCGGGTGTTGCGTACCATGGCGGCCGCGTCCACGGCCCGCAGCGTCTCCGAGAGGGCGGTGTCGAGATCATCCGCGCCCAGCGACGAGATCAACGTGGTGAAGGGACGGCCCTCCCTGACCAGCACGTTGGTGAACATGACCAATCCGACGGGAAGGCTGCGGCGGGTCGCCTCCTCTGTCGCGTAGTCGTCGGGGACTTCCTCCAGTTCCTGCGCGCCGACGGCCACCAGCGGTACATGCGGCAGGTTCCGGATCGCCTCCCACCCGTAGCTGGGCGGCGCTGCCATCGTGGGAGCGAACACGATCACATCCACGCCGACCTCTGCGAATACCCTTCCCGCTTCCTTCCCGGTCTTGTCCGAGTCGACCACCCCCGGGTACACGACCGACCCGAACTGCTCCAGCCTCTCGCTCATCGACTCCGCGAAGGCGGTGCGGTCCCGGCGGAACTCGGGAGGCATGGCGGCGTCGAACAGTCCGAAGTAGACGGAAAGCAGGCCGATCCGCAACGGTGGCTGGTTGGTTGAAGGCATGGAGACTCCCCTCGGTCCGGGACGATTCTGACATATCGAAGCGCTGGGTGGACAGACATGCGGAGGGGGTGCACCTCCCGATGGTGATCGGTCGGCAGAGAATCAGGTCTCTGCTACATCGGCAAGCGGTGCCTCCCGCCTGTCTTCGAGAAGTGGAGTACGAAATCCCCGGAAAGTGGAGTGCGGAACCCCAGGAAAGTGGAGTGCAAACTCCCGGAAAGTGGAGTACGATGGCGGAACGCGACAGGTGAGTATGGCTGGTATCGGCAATCCAAATTATCTTGATCGAGTGGTGGACGGCGAGGTTGCTGGAGCCCTTGCCTCGTCACCAGCGGTTCTGATAGAAGGTCCGCGGGGATGCGGTAAGACCTGGACCGGGCAGAGGTTCGCCCGAAGCGAGATCATGCTGGACGGATCCGAGGCCCTACGGATGGTGGCCGAGGTGGATCCGAACTCAATTCTAGAAGGTGAAGAACCACGACTGCTTGACGAATGGCAAATGGCCCGTGGCATATGGAATCCGATGCGTCACGCCTGCGACCGGCGAGGCGGGTTCGGGCACTTCTTGCTAACAGGGTCGCAGAATCCCCCGGACGACATAACCGAGCACTCGGGTGCGGGGCGGGTTGCCCGAGTGCGGATGCGACCGATGTCGCTCTGGGAGTCCGGTGACTCCAACGGAGACGTGTCCCTGGCGTCGCTGATCGCGGGCGAGCACTGTCGGGCGCCAGACCCAGCCCATACCATCGGCGATGTGGCTTCTCTCATTGCTCGGGGGGGATGGCCCCGGATGATCAAGATGTCGGCGAACACAGCGCAAGCTCGCCTACGCGACTACCTGGACAACATAGCGCGCATTGACATCTCGCGGGTGGCGGGGGTGAGACGCAATCCACGGCTGGTGATGAACCTGCTCGCTTCCCTCGCTCGCAACGAGGCCACCGCGGCCTCCTACTCCACATTGCGGGCCGATCTGACTGAGGGAGGTGCTGGGCCACCGGCGCGCTCGACGATGCGGGCCTACCTCGACGAACTGGAGCGTCTGTTCGTCATTGAGCCGCTTCCGGCGTGGTCCACCCATCTAAGGTCTTCGGTCCGGCTGCGCAAGACTCCCAAGCGATACTTCACTGATCCTGCGCTTGCGGTAGCGGCCCTGGCGGCCTCTTCGGCAGCTATCGCGCGGGACGTGCAGATGATGGGTCTGCTCTTTGAATCGATGGCGGTGCGCGACCTCCGGATCTACGCACAGTCGTCCGGTGCGCGCCTCTACTACTACGGGGATGAGTACAACCTGGAAGCAGATGCCGTGATAGATGGTCTCGAGGGCCGGTGGGCGCCTGTAGAGATCAAACTCGGAGGAGGGTCTGCCATCAAGAAGGCGATGAAATCCCTGCGCGCTCTCCGGTCCCGAGTTGACACCACCCGGCGGGGAGATCCCGCTCGACTCATTGTGCTGACAGCGTTCGGGCCGGGCTACGAGACGGACGATGGGGTCGCTGTGGTGCCCCTGACCGCATTGAGGCCTTGATGTGGTTGATGTGGCATGCCGGTGTGGGTGTGTCTGGAAGCATCAAGAATCAGGGTTAGGCTGTTCGGATGAGATCGGATGCCGCGAGCGTTGACGAATACCTGGACAGCCTCCCCCCGGACCGGCGGAAGGCCATCTCCAGGGTGCGCGAGGCGATCCTCGGATCGCTACCCGACGGATACGAGGAGGAGATGCGCTGGGGGATGATCTCCTACGAGGTCCCACTCGCCATCCAGCCCGACACCTACAACGGCAAGCCGCTCATGTATGCCGCCCTCGCCTCCCAGAAGCGACACATGGCTGTGTACCTGTCCGGCGTCTATGCCGATGCCGAGGCCCGCGAGGGCTTCGAGGAGGCCTACCGCGCCACCGGCAAGCGCCTAGACATGGGCAAGAGTTGCGTAAGGTTCCGCCGTCTTGAGGACCTGCCGATCGAGTTGATCCGGGATGCCATCGCCCGGTATCCCGTCAGTGAGTTCGTCGACCTGTACCACCGGGGTCGGCGCCGCTGAATCCGGTGGCCGGTGGTCAATGTCATTGGTCAGTGAGATTTAGATTGCTTCTGGCCGGTTCCCGATTTCTGGCTCATGCTACGGTCACTTTTGGTGGTATCGAGGCGAGTTCACGATGCCCGGGAACACTGCAACGGGAGGTAGGGAAATGCGTGGGAAGTGGTATAGGTTCAGACCCGGGTTGGTGATCGTCTCGGTGCTACTTCTGCTCACCGCGGCCTGCGGCGGTGACGACGAGACCCCCGAGCCTGCTCCAGAGTCCCCATCGGCTACCGAGGCGACTCCTGAGACGACCGCTACGGCTGATGATTCGGTGATGGCTGCTGATGAGCCGATCAAGTTGGGTTATATCTCGGGTGGTGATGCGGATCCGTTCGTGTTCATAGTGACGGAGAGTATTCGTGAGGCGGCTGCGGCGGCTGGTGTGGAGTTGTTCGAGTGTGATGCGAATTTCTCTACGGATACGGCGATTCAGTGTGCGCGGACTTTGGACGCGCAGGGTTTGGACGCGGTGATCAACTGGCAGTTCTTCCCGGATGCTGCTGAGGCGGTTTGTGAGGCGTACGGTGATCTGCCGACGGTGACGATGGACGTGCCTCAGGGTCCGTGTGAGCGGGTGTTTGTGGGGTCGAACGGTTACGAGGCTGGTCTTGTGGCCGGCGCCGGGTTGGGTGACTTTGCCCAGTCGGAGTTCGGTTGCGAGTTCGATCTGTACGTGTCGATCGAGAATCTGAGTT